>Ga0214545_1002690_pt1 | contig 34232 bp, 25 predicted proteins | sample CNSS4metaG_FD_160064 | JGI IMG/M metagenome (GOLD analysis project Ga0214545, IMG submission 160064) | Root nodule microbial communities from cowpea collected in UCLA plant growth center, Los Angeles, California, USA - CNSS4 | ecosystem: Host-associated > Plants > Roots > Nodule | place: USA...
CCTATACATCTAGAGCACAAATGGAGTTGAAATGGTAGAATGGATGAAGAAAGATTGATCCTTTAAGCTCCAGAAATGTCTCTGCCTTCGTTTTGAGTTCCAGCAGTGTTCCTCCCACCAAAAAACTGTCTTTCTGTTCGAGTCTCGACACTTTTAATGTTTGAGCAAAAAGATAAACTCGTTGGGCCAACATTCATTCTCGCTGGGCTAGAGAGCCTTCCTCGCTGGGCTAGTGAGTCTGGTTAGCTGGGCGAGTACATCCAGCTAGCTGGGCTAATGGCTCCAGGCAGCAACTAGTGAATTTTTCTCCAATCTTCCATTCTTTTCTACAAAAGTCCACAAACATCAAAGTAAACATGTTTTTGAAATAAATAACAAAATCCTAAATTCTTTCATGAGATTAACACAAAAATACATGAATAAAAGACAATTAAGAGGTTCTAAGAAGTGTAAACAATAGGTAATTATCACACTTATCACGCTAGCTCGTCTCAACCATTGGCTCAGCTTGGCCCGTCAGATTCGTTTATCCAAGTCGGCCCATCTTAGTTGGTCCAAGTCGGCCTATCTCGGTCATCGACGCAAGTCAGCCCATCTAGGTCGTTGGCTCGGGCTAAACATCTAGGCCAGTTGGTCCAGGCAGGGCCGTCTTGACCTTTTGCTCGGGCAAGGCTATCTCCACGATTGGCTCCTCTCTGCCTTTAGCTTGAGTTGATTGATCGATCTTTATCTTTCATTCGGACAGGCTCGAGATAACTCGACTTGATATTTGACTCACTCAAAGTATTGTTTCTAGATGGGCCAAACCCACCTTAGTCATGACCCTAACTCACTTGAAAGGGAATTTTTGGGGTTGAGACTTTTTTTACTCTCTCATTTTGAGGGCTCCCTAAAAGGGACTTGCCCATGAATCATTGGCCAAATTAACACCTCTAACTACCAAGTATTTTTCACGTATATTGCCTTCAATATTAGGTGTAAATTGAGTCATGTGGTAATCAATTAGTGATTATGTTATGGTATGTACTTAAGTGACAAAGGCTCGAGGAGTGCATGTTACATACAGTTTACAAAGGATATCTATACTTAGGAAACAAAACCTAAGAAAAAAAAGGTTTTGGATTTACGTACGAGGAAATGAAAGCATAGTTTGTATCCAAGAAAGGAAAATTGTTTGTATTGTAGAAAGGAAAAAGATGCATGTGTCTCCTAATGGTTAAGGGATGCAAGAATGGACACTGGTTTGGTATAAAGGAAAAGACAAACTTATGACAAGCCAATGGTTGCTTCATATATATACTATAGAAAGCACCTGCATGAAAGTGAAATGTAACAATGATGATGATATCCACTCATTTTACGCAACTTCGTTTATGTTAATTTTGCATATATTTTTTTAAAATATGTTTTATTACATACATATGTATTCTATACTTACATAGTAAAAATCCCTATGTGGCAAGAAAAAGAAGAAGCAAAGATATATAAATAAAATTAATAAAAACGTACATAAAAGAATAAATATAACATAAGTATTTAATAATTATTAATACCTATTGTATTCTTTAAGGTTTTCTTCATGTTTTGTGTGTTCTTAGAGCAATCGTTCTTTTCTTTTTTCTTATGATGTATTTACAACTCAACTTTTGAGATAATGCCTATGCATATGGGTTTTTGTATAAATTTTTTTAAAGTAAGTGGAAATGAAATAATGAATATAAAAAACCATATATCAATAATTGATGTCAACATTAACACATAAAAAACAAGATAAGAAATCAAAATAAAGAAAATAGAAAAGATAAAGAAGAGAGTAGAATCAAGATAAATATATTGAAAAATTATCTAAGATAATACTCAAAAGTTGTCACTTTCTCATTTAATTAAAATGTTTTTGTAAAAGAGGGGATATATATATATATATATATATATATATATATATATATATATATATATATATATATATATATTCACATATGGTCCAAAAGTGAAATGAACTTACAGAAAAAAAAGTTCAAATTTTAAATATAGAAAGATCTTAGTAGGGCCAAGAATCTTCAGGTACATTCTATATTTAGATTACATCTTCCATGAATTTGATTTATGCTTCCTATTTTGTCAACACTTTACCTCTTATCATTTCTAACCTTTTATTTCCAATATATATAATCCAATATGAGTTTGAAGTTGGGAATAATATTGATGGAAAACAGTCAGAAATATCAAAAGCTTGCATCTTTCTGCATTATTGGTGATGAAGTCATGACCCCGTTGCGCTTTCACTCTCCCATTTTATCCCTTATCATCCATTCCTTATTCACAACACAACAAATTCAAACCACTCAAACATCATAAACCTTTGAGATGGCAGAAGTGAGGAACAAACAAGTGGTTCTGAAGAACTTTGTGGTTGGTTTTCCCAAAGAATCAGACATGGACATTGTCGAAGGAACCATAACATTGAAGGTTCCAGAAGATTCCTCTGATGTGCTCCTCAAAAATCTCTACCTCTCATGTGATCCCTACATGAGACTCCTCATGACCAAGGAGGAGGACCTTTCTCTCGGAGTTGTCACCTACACGCTTCACTCTGTAACTCTCTCACTCTTTCACCATGCAATGTTCACTTTTTTCTTACTATTGTCAACTAAATAAAGAAACAGAACAAAATTTAACAAATAAAGCTTCTAGAAATAAACTTAAGAGTAATTAATGATATATTGATGTAGTTGGTAACAGTTGAGTAATTGCAGCCACTGACAGGAAATGGTGTGTCTGAAGTGGTGGAATCTAGAGATCCAGATTATGAGAAAGGTGATTTAGTTTATGGAATGACTAAATGGGAAGAGTACAGTTTGATCCCCTCATCCCAAATACTTTTCAAAATTGTGCACACTGATGTTCCACTTTCCTACTACACTGGAATTCTTGGTATGTATCTCCTCAACAGTTTCAATTTACTTTCATTCTTAGTGAATAATGAGGTGATGTCAGTATGATCTTCATTCATAAAATTGAATGAATCTCAGCAATCTTGCATGCAAACTTATTGATGTTCTTGCATGGCTTTCTATAATTTAGCTGTGCCTTTTGACCCATAACATTTTATTTTCTGATCACAGGCATGCCAGGATTGACTGCTTATGGTGGTTTCTTTGATGTAAGTTCTCCCAAAAAAGGTGACAATGTTTTTGTTTCAGCTGCCGCTGGTGCTGTTGGTCAACTTGTTGGCCAATTTGCCAAGTTGAGTGGTTGTTATGTTGTTGGAAGTGCGGGAAGCAAAGAGAAGGTATGTGTACAACTGTTTTTGTTACATGTTCCTATATAAGCATCAAAACATTTAGGATATTCATTGTATTGTTCAACACACGATTACTTTCAATTAGCCTAATTTCAACCACAACAACCAAATCCTTTTCTTTCAATTATAAATTCTTTGCAGTTCATGTAATCCTTGAGGCATGTTGCAGATTTTTCTGGTCTTTCTAGATTGTTGCAGAAATTGCAGTACATGCAATTTGTTTCAGTCAATGCAAGTTATTATTACTTATGCTGAGTATTAGGATTTTCACTCTAAAAATATAGTATATAGTTCAAAAGGGTGTTTTGTTTTCATCAGTAAAAGAAATTCATGAAGAGATCTATTTCAGAAAGCATTGATGGTGAAACTTTTTTGACAGGAAGCATTGTTGTAAAGCAGTATTATGAATAAGGTTAGAAATTCATGCACTAAAATGAATGTCTTGTAACCAGGTGGATCTGCTGAAGAATAAATTAGGATTTGATGAAGCCTTTAACTACAAGGAGGAGCCAGATCTCAATGCAGCTTTGAAAAGGTTAGTATGCAACATTGTCCTTACAGAGAAATTTGAGTTTATATTGTTTGTTTCCATAAAGAAAATGTTACAAGTTAGAGTAGCTGATAACAGAAGCAATAGTAATGAGTGGTGAATTTGGAAATCAGGTACTTTAGAGAAGGCATTGACATATACTTTGAGAATGTTGGGGGAAAGACACTTGATACAGTACTCCCAAATATGAGACTCCATGGTCGGATACCTGTTTGTGGAATGATCTCACAATACAATCTTACTCAACCAGAAGGTGTAACAAATTTGGCACATCTCATATTCAAGAGGGTTAAAATGGAAGGTTTTAATGTAAATGATTTCTGCCATTTATTTCCCAAATTCTTGGAGTTTGCCCTGCCTCTGATCAGAGAAGGGAAGGTTGTGTATGTGGAAGACATTGTTGAGGGTCTTGAGAATGCCCCTGCAGCCTTGGTTGGCCTCTATACTGGTGCCAATGTTGGTAAACAAGTGGTTGTTGTTGCTCATGAGTAAAATTATATCAATCGAAATACTGTACCATCTAAGTATTACTGCTGAATTTTCAATTTTGTGCTTGATATTAAACCTTGTTTTTAGAGTGTTGCAATCATCATCCATTCTCTTTAGAGTTATTAATGCATGATGTTAATTTTCTTTTGAAACTATTGACAAGGTACCAAATATTAACTAGTTGACACTAGTAAGTATTTTGTGAATAATTACTTCAGTAAAATCTTATTTAAAGGTTTGTATGTCTTGGACGATTCTATGATAATATGCAGTAAAACATATTAGTAGACGACTATTTTTATAATGTCTATTGAAGTATGTGCAGCTTTCTGCATCATGCATTCTTCATTTGTGATAATGTTATAACCGTTTTGTCAGATTAGGGTTTTTAACTCTTTTTCATTCAGTTAGTGGATTGTAATTAATATGTTGTGATTTTGGGTTGTAGAAACCCTTTCATTCAATAACTAAAAAGAGGAAAAATAATCAGATAACCTTGTGTTGAGAGTTTGTAGTATTACCTGGTTTCCAGGATTTATTGTCTGTGAGCTTTGAAGCTCGGACACGCTTCATAAACAGTGTTCCATGTCCAAGACGTATTGTACACCGACACTCGTACTCGTATGATAATCGTACGACACACTACCCAATTTGAAAGACATTTCTCTTTTGTCTTTGACATGATTTTGTTAACATGGCTCCAATAGAATGTTAATGATCACAAATCTAATAATTTTCTAAAAGACTCATAAACTTGTAAACTTATTACATAAATTTATATTATGATATTATGATGATTAAAATAAGGAACAAATCTTATACAATCATTACTTTTCGTTTCTTAGATATTAGTTGGCAGTTTCAAACTAATATATATATATATATATATATATACGTCTTATATTTTTTATATTTTTTCAATTTAGTCGTATCTTTGTGTTCCTATTCGTGTTTATATCCGTATCCGTATCTGGATAACAACATAGTCTGTGAGTAGTGTCGATGCACGGAAGGAGATGGTGGAAAATATAACTAGATGACTAATCTTATAGAATCTAATCATGGAGTTTTTTAGTCTAGTGTCTACACAGTTTGCTATAAGAACTACTATTCACATAAATTCCAAATGAGTATAATAGTGTATCATACATGTCAGTTATAATTGTATAAATAGGTTCCTTGTGGTTTCGGTAGAAACTAATGTTTGAGTACAGTAAGAGTTTGCTAACAGAGAAACTTTCGAGTTGTGTCTTTGCTACCGTGAATTCTTCCTTAGAACCTTATGTTTAAGTTGTACTGTTTGAGCAAGAGTTTTCTAACAGTGAAACTTTTGAGATGTGTCTCTGCTACAGTGAATTCTTCTTTGGACGTAGATTGGAGTTCGTTATTACTTCAATCAAACCATGTTAAATTATTTGTGTTTACTATTCTTCCTCTTCCTCTGTTTACCTTCTACCATTTCCAGCATTTCTGGTTTAGTCTCTCTTTGTGAATTTGTAAACTATTCCATAAGGACTTTGTTGCGTCATTTATGTTTGTGAATGTGTGAAATCTAAACAAGGTTGTTGGCAATAGAGAAATCTGGCCAGAGACTAATATTGATACAAGCTGCAATTGAAAGAATGTTAGACACATATCTGATATATGCCTTGACTTGATCTCTGTATAGGTACTTGCAAAAGATGTTTATCATAATTCTTTTGGTGGTGATAAATAGAAGTGTACTAAAGGAACATCGATGATAGAAAAGAATGATATAAAGATAAATTATGCTAACATTGAAGCAAGACCTTGAAAAATGATAAATACTTAATAATGTCTTCTTAAGATTAGGTGTCCTTTTGCCAATAGTTTCAAAACAAAATTAACATCAAACAGTAATTACTCTAAGCAGAATGGAAGTTGATTGCATAGACCATTAAAACAAGATTCAATATCCAAGTGAAAATTGAAAATTCAGAAGTAAAGCTTAGAGAATAAGAATGTATTCATACAAATTTACTCACAAACAACACTAATCACTTGTTTTCCGACATTGCGACCAGTGAAGAGACCAACCATGGCTGCAGGGCCATTCTCAAGGCCCTCAACAATGTCTTCAACATACACAACCTTCCCTTCTCTAATCAGAGGCACCACAAACTCCAAGAATTTGGGATATAAATGGTAGAAATCAGTTACAATAAAACCTTCCATTTTAATCCTCTTAAATATGAGATGTGCCAAATTTGTTACACCTTCTGGTTGAGTAAGATTGTACTGTGAGATCATTCCACAAACAGGTATTCGACCATGGAGTCTCATATTTGGGAGTACCGCATCAAGTGTCTTTCCTCCAACATTCTCAAAATATATGTCAATGCCTTCTGGAAAGTACCTGATTTCCAAATTCACTAATCACTACTACTGCTTGTGTTATCAACTACACTAACTAGTAACATTTTGTTTATGCAAATAAACAATACAAACTCAAATTTCTGTATAAGGACAATGTTGCATACTAACCTTTTCAAAGCTGCATTGAGGTCTGGCTCCTCCTTGTAGTTAAAAGCTTCATCAAATCCTAATTTATTCTTCAACAGATCCACCTGGTTACAAGACATTCATTTTAGTGCATGAATTTCTAGCCTTATTCACAAATAATATCCCCTGCATTGAATAAAACAAACTTCGTCTGTTTTAGTTCCAGCAACAATCTTGGAAAATCGTAAGAGTATGACACATGCCTCAAAAGTTTACACTGCTAAAGGATTATAATTGAAAGAAAAAAAGTCCAAAGTATTTTATAATCAGGCTAATTCAAGCCACCATATAAAAAGTTTTTGTTTGTCAACTAGGCTGATTCAAAAGAGTGGCATTTTAAACAGTAAAATAAATTTTCTAACGTTGAAGCTGATTATTCATTTGAATCCAAATACTAAACAACAACAAACAAATACCTTCTCTTTGCTTCCAGCACTTCCAACAACATAACAACCATTCAACTTGGCAAATTGGCCAACAAGTTGACCAACAGCACCAGATGCAGCTGAAACAAAAACCTTTTCTCCTTTTATGGGAGAACCTAATTCAAAGAAACCAGCATAAGCAGTCATTCCTGGCATACCTGTGATCAGAACAATAAAATATTATGGGTCAAAAGACACAACAAAACCTAGAAAACCGTGCAAGAACATCTATAAGCTTGCATAAAAGATTGCTGAGATTCATTCAGAGAAGAACATAAGATGGGTCGAAAGGCTCAACAGAGTTATATTAAGACCTTGCCATAGCACCTCCAAGAATATATGAAAATATGAAAGAAAAGATGTTTATCACAGAGATGTTTACCAAGTCCAATTTTTAATGCTTTTATGTAAACAGTTTAATTAAGAACTGATTTAAAAAGTACTTATTCAAGAGTATATCCATTAAGATCATGGGAAAGCTTATTGAAAGAACCTACACGATAGGATAAATCAAAATAAACTCCATGAAAGCCCTTCCTGAGTCTCTCAATGATGGTGAGATAATCAGGTTAAGCCATTATGTAAATGATATTTTCTACAAAGAAATGAGTAATTATCACACAAAAACTTCATGCTATGCATGCAGATCATAGTGACATCAAGTGCATTCATTCACTAAGAATGAAAACAAATTGAAACTGTTGAGAAGATACATACCAAGAATTCCAGTGTAGTAGGAAAGTGGTACATCAGTGTGCTCAATTTTGAAACGTATTTGAGCAGAAGATAACAAGCTATACTCTTCCCAGTTGGTAAAGCCCCACACTAAATCACCTTCCTTATAATCTGGATGCCCAGATTCCACCACTTGAGACACACCATTTCCTGCCAATGGCTGCAATCACTCAACAGTTACCACCTACATTTACATATGAACAATTACTCTTAAAGTTTATCTCTAGAAACTCTCTTTATTCAGCAACTTTTAGCTTAAGCAAAAACTATTCTTTTTTAGTTTTATTTAAGTTCTTAAAATAAAAATAAAAAAGAAACATTTTTTCTAGCATTTTGTTCCCTAAACATGCTTTTACTATCAATTAAATCTCGGAGAACAAAAAGATAATTATAAAGTATGCGAGAGATTTCTTTGAAGTTTGGTTTAGTTTTAAGAATTAAAAGCACAGGGAGATATAATTGAGAAACTGAAGTTATGAATTGAAGATGATAATAGTAAAGATAAGAGTAAAGTTTGTGTGGTGAAGAAGAGTGAGTTACAGAGTTAAGCGTGTAGTTGCCAAATCCGACATTAGTGTTTTTGGCCATGAGGAATCGCATGTAGGGATCACATGAGAGGTAGAGATTTTTTAGGAGCACATCAGAAGAACCTTCTGGAATCTTCAATGTTATGGTTCCTTCGACAATGTCCATGTCTGATTCTTTGGGAAAACCAACCACATAGTTCTTCAGAACCACTTGCTTGTTCCTCACTTCTGCCATATCAAAGGTTTATGATGTTTGTGTTGTGTTGTGAATAGAGAATGGAGGATAAGGAATCAAATGGGAGAAGAAAGGGAAACTGGGTCATGGTCTTATCACTGATGAGGAATGCCTGATGCATAAAGGTACAAGCTTTCACACTACTTATTTTGAGAATAATTCAAGTAATGATTGTTTAATGTAATAGTTTTGATTATTTTTTTCTACTTTTCTTAATTTCATTTCTTATCTTCTTTTTAATGTTCACATTATAGTCATTCTTTATATTTCAGTTGTATATTGTTTTTTCTTCATATTTAAGTTCAATATATTCTTTTTCTTTATTATTATAAAATATTTTTTTAAACTAAATTATAAAGATATTTGAAGAGTAACTTTGTGAAATCTTCACATTTCTTAAACATTGACAAAAAAATTGTTTCTCTTTTCTAAAGTGTGACAAGCTGAAGGTAGAGGTAGGTGTGTCTTCCAAATAATTATGGATGTCCATTTTAGTCAAATCTTGTCGTACTTTTACTTTATCTTTAGTCTTTCCTTTTACATTTAATAAAGTCTTGATGTCGTTGTCACATACATTTTTTTCAACGTGCATCATGTATATACAATGTCGTACCTCAAGTATACATCAATATGGAAGATTAAAGAACACTCATCGTTTTTTCCAAATGTTTTTTTTCGTGGTCTTTTTCTTTGGATGTTTTCCAAACACAATTCAATGTTTTTCACTTGGTTGTGTATTTCTTCACAATTGTGGGGTCTCGCTACAACTTCATCCTTAAGACTTCCATTAAATGTTTTTTTTTCATTTTACGATAAGGATGATTTCGAGGAAGGTACTTTCGATGTCTTGTATACACAGTTTTCTGACTGTGCTTCAATTGAATATAACTCGTGTTTTCTTCACAAATGGGACATGCAAAATGACCTTTAACACTGTAATCGCTCAAATTTTCATATGCTAAAAATCATTTATGGTGCAAAATAACATTACACGCATACAGAAAGATTCTTGAGAATATGAATCATACACATTGACACCTTCTTTCCATAACAATTTCAAATCATCAATCAACGACTTTAGGCACACATCAATGTCATTTACAGGTTGTCTAGGACCCGATATCATTATAGACAAGATCATATATTTCCTCTTCATGCACAACAAAGGAGGAGATAAATTGTAAATCATCAGCAAAACTGACCATGAACTATGTTTGCTACTTAAGTTTTCATAAGGATTCATACCATCTATAGTAAGTCCAAATCTTAAGTTTCTTGGCTCTACACCAATTCTGGAAATGTTCATCAATCTTCTTCCATTGTGGAGAATCAGTTAGGTGTCGAAGAAGATTATTACACTTTCTTCCACCAACATGTCATTTCAGGTTCTTTGCATCTTCTTTAATGAAAAATAGTCGTTTGAATCTAGGTATTATAGGAAGGTACCACATCACCTTAGTAGGTGGACCATCTTTGTCTTCATCACCACTATTTCCATCAATTTTCTTTTCAAATCGCGATAAATCACATTTTGGACACACCTTCAATGAACCAAACTCGTCTCTGTATAAAACACAATCATTTGGGCATGCATATATCTTTTGATATTCCAAATCCATTGGACATAAAACTTTCTTTGGCTCGTAATTACGGATAGGTAATGTGTTATTTTCTGGACGCATCTCCTTTAACAACTCCAACAGTTCTGTGAAACTTGTATCTGTCAATCCATTCATTGCTTTTAAACTAAATAATTTCAAAGTTGTTGACAATCGCGTAAAGTTAGTGCATCCTAGGTACAACTCTTCCTCTGAATCGGACTTAAGAGAATCATATAAATGAGCTTTTCCAAAATTCTCTTCCCCAACATCACGTACCATTTCTTCTAAATGATCATTCATCTAGTCATCTACATAATTTGTTTCCCGTGACGTCGTAGGCTTGTCTAATACTTCTCCATGCCAAGTCCAAAGTATATAACTCCTCATTATACCAAAGATGAATAGATGATCACGCATTGTGCCCAATTCGTGACGTATTTGATTAAGACAACGAACACAAGGACAAAAATATGTCCCGTTACTTGAGATTGCGTGTTCTTGAACATATTGCAAAAAGTCAGAAATCCCCTTCTCATACTCTTCACTGATGTGATGCTCATTCATCCAGCTTCCAACTTCGATTCATATTATGTTCGTAAAAAACTCCATCAATCTCAAACTTTTAACTCTCACAAGGTGATGCCCTATCCATTCGAAAAAAAAAATATTTTTCATAATTTGCTAACACGTATACAAAATAGTCAAACATCATAAATTGCACAAAAATTCGACATCATTTCGCATTGGTCTCTGAAGTACATGAAAGTGATTAGTCAATATCACAATGCATCCATAGAACAACACAAAGTAGCCTCAATCGAAATTTTATGAAATTTATGCATAAACCTCAATGTACACATTGTAACAAATTATTAAAAATAATTTTTTCAAACTGGATAATTCAATATTTAATACAAACGACTAAAAATTTAATTATTTGTACTAAATCTCAAACGGGAACTAAGTTTTGCTCGATGTATACTAAAAGTATAATAAATCTACATATATAAAATAACAATTAATGCAACAATAATAATCAAAAATAAAAAACAATTAGAATTATTTAAACCTGCAATGTCTAACAATAAATATCATTTTATTTCCTAATTTTACAAATATTATTATAAAATTTCAAATAAAAAAAGAAATAGGCAAAAAAAAAAATAACAAAAAAAAATAGTCTAAGATTAAAACTATAATGACAAATAAAAAATACAACCAATTATATACATACAATGAACAAGAGATAACAAGAAAATGAAAGAAATGAAAAACTAACATCTTGTACCAAATTGAAAGATGAACTTGAAAAGGGAGGCTAGGGTCTTCGCAAGCTGCTGGCCAAATGGGGACGAATCTCAAAATGCTGCAAATGGAGATGAAAATACAAAATATTCAATTCAAAACGCCTAAAATCAATCCATAATTAAATTTCAACAAGTTTGGTGGTGAAAAACGTTCGAAACTCACTTGAAGGAGGTTGGAATGATGGTCTTTGGCGGGGAACGATCACGAAACAGTGGTGGCACAAGGAAACAATGTAGGATTTCTGCATTTCACGTAAAGATAACTAAAAATTAACGTTGGGGGTGACTGGACCGACGTTAATTAACGTCGGGAGGTTTGTGATCCTACATTAAGTGACATTGAGGGGTGAACGATCACACGTCATTTTTTAAATAACGTCGGAGTTTAGAGAACAAACATTAATTTACATCTTATCTGGAATGAATAGACATTCAAAAAGTTTCATAATTTACAAAAATTCCAACGATTTTTTTTAATGTGGATTTTTTTGAAAAAACGTTATAGGAGTGAGGTTATATGTTTTTTTTGTTAGTGATTCACACTGTATATATATATTTTTTATAAATATGTCTTTTCCATTTCACACCATACAGATACTATTTGTGCATTGTATTATGGTATGTACTCAAATGAAAATGAAGGATCCGAAAGTGTAAGAAAATAAAAAAGACCTAATGTATATTCTAGGAACAATTTATATAGTAAATATCCTTATGTGGCAAGAAAAAAAAAAACAAAGATATATAAATAAAATTAATAAAAACGTATATAAAAGAATAAACATAACATGAGTATTTAATAATTATTAAGATCTACTGTATTCTTCAAGGTTTTCTTCATGTTCTGTGTTCTTATTGAGCACTTCATGTTCTAAGATAATACTCAAAAGTAGTAATTTTCTCATTTAATTAAAATGTTTTGTAAAAAGGGGATAGATATATACAGTCACATATGGTCCAAAAGTGAAAAAAGAAATTAAACAATATTTTAATTTTAAATATAGAAAGATCTTGGTAGGACCAAGAATCTTCAAGTACATTGTATATTTAGTCTATATTTAGGTTACTTCTTCCATGATACTTTGAGGTATGTTTCCTAATTTGTCAACACTTTACCTCTTATCATTTCTATGATAATATTGTCTTTATGATACTTTTAATAATCTCATGAGATTAAGTGCGTGTTTGGTTCCAATATATATAATCTAATGAGAGTTTGAAGTTGGCAATAATCTTGATGCAAAACAGACAAAAGTTTCAGAAACAGCTAGAAATGTCTGAAGCTTGCAGCTTTCTGCATCATGCATCCTCATTGGTGATAAGGTCATGACCCAGTTGCACTTTCACTCTCCCATTTCATCCCTTATCATCCATTGCATCTAAACAACACAGTACATTCAAACGACACAAACATCATAAACATTTGAGATGGCAGAAGTGAGGAACAAGCAAGTGGTTCTGAAGAACTATGTGGTTGGTTTTCCCAAAGAATCAGACATGAACATTGTCGTAGGAACTATAACATTGAATGTTCCACAAGGTTCCTCTGATATGCTTGTCAAAAATCTCTACCTCTCATGTGATCCCTACATGAGACTCCTCATGACCAAGGAAGAGAACCCTTCTCTAGGAGTTGTCACCTACACACCTCACTCTGTAACTCTCTCACTTTGTGAACTATTCCATAACAAATTTTAACAAAGAGATCTTCTAGAAATAATCTTTTAAGAGTAATTAGTCATAGTAGATGTAAGTGGTAACTGTTGAGTAATTGCAGCCATTGACAGGACATGGAGTATCTCAAGTGGTGGAATCAGGAAATCCAGATTATGAGAAAGGTGATTTAGTTTATGCAATGACTAAATGGGAAGAGTACAGTTTGATCCCCTCATCCCAAATACGTTTCAAAATAGAGCACACTGATGTGCCACTTTCCTACTACATTGGAATTCTTGGTATGTATGATCTCAACAGTTTCGATTTGTTTTCATTCCTAGTGAATGATTTAGGTGATGTTTGTATGAACTCCATTCATAAAATTGAATGAAACTCAGCGATCTTGCATGCAAGATTATTGATGTTCTTGCACGGTTTTCTATGGTTTTGTTGTGTCTTTTGACACATAACATTTTATTTTTCTGACAGGTATGCCCGGAATAACTGCTTATACTGGTTTCTTTGAGTTAGGTTCTCCCAAAAAAAGAGAAAATGTTTATGTTTCAGCTGCATCTGGTGCTGTTGGTCACCTTGTAGGCCAATTTGCCAAGTTGAGTGGTTGCTATGTTGTTGGAAGTGCTGGAAGCAAAGAGAAGGTATTATTCTACTGTTCTAAAATACCACTCTTTTGAATTAGCTTGGTTGCAACCGTTAGGTTTTTAAGGAGGGGATTCATCGGGGAGATACAACACCAATGAGACTTGAGCCTAATCATATAAGACATTGACACCACTTTAAACCAAAAACCTTAAAGCAATGGATTTATGGGTCTTTATTCTTATATATTGTTCTACTTGTTCATTTTTAGCCAATGTGAAACTTAGATTCACACTTGAATTTCTAACAAAACAATCAAAACCTTTCTATGAGGTGGCTTGAACAACTTCCTTGATGATAAAGTTTAGAAAGCATTGATAGTGTTTGCTTGTGGTTCTTATGAAATTTTGAATAGGAAGAGCAGATATTAGTTCTCCTTTCACTTGTATGCATGTGTCTTGCAACCAGGTGGATCTGTTGAAGAATAAGTTAGGATTTGATGAAGCTTTTAACTACAAGGAGGAGCAAGACCTCAATGCAATTTTGAAAAGGTTAGTATGCAACATTGTCCTTATACAGAAATTTGAGTTTATATTGTTTATTTGCATAAACAAAATGTTACTAGTTAGTGTAGTTGATAGCACAAGCAATAGTAGTGATCAGTGAATTTGGAAATCAGGTACTTTCCAGAAGGCATTGACATATACTTTGAGAATGTTGGGGGGAAGGCACTTGATGCAGTACTTCCGAATATGAGACTCCATGGTCGGATACCTGTTTGTGGAATGGTCTCACAGTACAATCTTGCTCAACCCGAAGGTGTAACAAATTTGGCACATCTCATATTCAAGAGGGTTAAAATGGAAGGTTTTATTGTAACTGATTTCTGCCATTTATTTCCCAAATTCTTGGAGTTTGTCCTGCCTCTGGTCAGAGAAGGGAAGGTTGTGTATTTGGAAGACATTGTTGAGGGTCTTGAGAATGCCCCTGCAGCCTTGGTTGGCCTCTTCAATGGTCGCAATGTTGGTAAACAAGTGGTTGATGTTGGTCATCACTAAAATCGTATCAATAGAAACATTGTATGTTTTGATTCTGATATCACGTTAGGTGGTGGACTTTTAACTTAATCTTACAAAATTAGTTTAGTCTGTAAGATAAGGTTTACACCTCATTTATATATATTATGAAATTGTTTGGTCACCTTATTTATATATACTCTGAAATTGTTTAATTAATGTTAGACTTTCAACACTGTATCATCTAAGTTTTACTCTTGAATTTTGAATTTTCAGTTGGATATTGAATCTTGTTTTTATGGTGTTGCAATCCATATTTTTTAAATTTATATATATATATATATATATATATATATATATATATATATATATATATATTGTTTTGGATATTAGTTATGTAAATATAATAATGTTTTCAAATTTAAACTATAAAATTACATTATCATAATCTTTATTTATTATTTTATACATTAATACTTCATTATAAAAAAATATTAAATTTGTTAAATTATATTAAATACATGTAATGTATTTTTAATTTTTTTTAATATAAACTAGATAAATGAACACTCCAATGATCTAGTATTCCAACATCCAAGAAAGCACATGTTTGCAAAATGGACAAGATTCTTATTTAAAGTAGGCCACAAGTGTTTGATGAAACATGTTAGAGCTTTCACATTCAAAGTGTGGCCAAATGTTAGAGTTATGACCTATTGCCCTTTTTATCGCTATAAATAACATTTTTTTCTATATGAAATTAATTTAACAACTGTTTCGTGTTAAAAAAAACAAAGTATGAATTTGGAGTATATTTATTCTTCATTTTCACAAATATGTATAATGTTTTTATTAAATTAATATAAATGTTGGTTACCATCATATTTAAATTTAAAATATTTTCTGAAACATCCCAATATTTTGACTAAATCCATTCAATATTTTAGATAAATTAGAATTAAAATCTAAATAGTATCAAGTTAGTATATACAATTATGTACATCTATAATTACTTTTTAAGTTATATACATAAATTAAATTAATTACTGTAAAACCATTTTCTACAGACCAAGATTAATTCTTATAACAAACAAATAAAGATATAATAAGAATTAAAATAATCAAATTTACATATTTTTATTTCTTAAATATATTTTAATGTATATTTAATCGCAGATCAAACTGATCAAATTGTATTCAAAATTTTCTAAAACTGAAACTAATTTGAATAATTTTTTTTTTCTAAATCGAAATGAAGGCTTAATTAATATATTCAAGTTATGAATGTCCGACATGGGACACAATGTGAAACAAGTAACCAATCTTTTTGCGCGTAGCAACATTCGACGTCGATATTCACTAACAACGTTACGTCAGCAATGACCACACGTTACCCATTTCATCGATTTTCCCTTCTCACACTCTACAATTCTCTCTATAAATATCCTCGCTTTAGGGAAGAATCTCAAACAATTCACATTCTATTGTACGAATTTCGATGGCAGAAGTGAGGAACAAGCAAGTGGTTCTAAGGGACTATGTGGTTGGTTTTCCCAAGGAATCCGACATGAACACTGTTGAAGGAAGAATAACATTGAAGGTTCCAGAAGGTTCCAATGATGTGCTTCTCAAAAATCTCTACCTTTCTTGTGACCCTTACATGAGAGTCCTCATGAGCAAGATAAGCCATGAAGGATTTGGGAGCTACACACCTGGCTCTGTAAGTTTTGTTTTTTTGGCTTAATTTCGTGATGAATAATTCATACTGCTATGTTTTATTGGAATATAATGTCTAGTTTTTCATGTCAGTGTTGACATTTGATGAAATCATGGTAGAGAATATAACTAACTCAATTCGAACTTTGAGAGATTTTGTAATGTATCTGATTTGATTGACTGAAAATGTAAGTAAGGATTATTTCGGTTTTGAAAGAATAGTTCAGCGAGAATATAAATGTATAGGTTTTGGTGTAAGACCGAAATAGTAGTTCAGGGAAAAGGATCAATGGTTCTGGTGTAAGAAACAAAGCTTGATTAAATAAACTTCTTGTTAAATATTTTAACAAAGAAAAAAACAATGGAGAAATGAAATAATATTTTTAGTTGGAGTTTCGATACACCCGACAGTTTTATATTACATAGGAGTCGAGCAAAGAGCAATCTAAATACGCCTTTTTTTTTTCTGTAACCTCTGAGGGGAGTTTTGGACTGTAAAGCCGACAATAGATTGGATGGGGTGGTTGACACTGACATATTATTTTAATAGATTTGAGGTTGTAACAGTTAAAATCTAAATTTAACTTCCTTTGTAGATATTGTTGTCTTTTGTTAACTTTTTCAAAATCTGTAACTTTAAAAAATACATTTTTTGGTCGGGAATTTGTGATGGCGCTAACAGTTGTGTAAATGCAGCCATTAACAGGATATGGAGTGTCAAAAGTTCTAGAATCTGGACACCCAGATTACAAGAAAGATGATTTAGTTTGGGGAATTACGAAATGGGAAGAATTCAGCTTAGTGCCTGCAACTCAAATACATTTCAAAATTGAGCACACCGATGTCCCTCTTTCATATTACACTGGCATTCTTGGTATGTATATACATATTCAATAAACACAATTTATGTTCATTCTTATGTCACTTTGATTTGCAAGCCTCAATTTATGTGTTCGTTTTACTGTTTTTGTTTGATTTTCTTAAAATATATTATGCTTCTTCAAGATGAATCATAGCAAGCATGCAAGCTTATGGATGCACGTTGTATTGGCTTCTCACATTTTTGTTTCTTCTTTGAACTCAGGTATGCCAGGAATGACTGCTTATGCAGGTTTCTTTGAATTAGGATCTCCCAAGAAAGGAGAGAATGTTTTTGTTTCAGCTGCTTCTGGTGCTGTTGGTCAACTTGTTGGTCAGTTTGCTAAATTGACTGGTTGCTATGTTGTTGGAAGTGCTGGAAGCAAAGAGAAGGTATTCATCTAGTTATTGCTATTTTATATGTCTATATCTGTAGAGACAAGGAAGATTTACGATACATAAGTAAGTGCAAATCTCACCTTATAAATTGGTTTTGTAGAATTGAATTAAGTTTAAAGTTCAATTCTTAATATAATATTTTAGTCATTTAAAATTCTATTATAGTATTTTAGACATTTAAAAGTCTATCCTAATGTGATTTGTTGTTTATTAGGCCTATCATGTCACATATTACTGATATCGGTCCACCCATAAACATCTAGTTTTATGTTTGAGATATATATATACCTTTATGGGGTTGTGCCTATTTCCAAGATTAGATAATAGTCTGTTAACTGTGACTTACTTGTCAGTAAAAACTTACGGACATGTTACATAGTTTTGGCCTTTTCCAAGATGTATAAGTAGCATATGTTGAAGATTTTTGTTTTCATAAAAGATATCAAATAATAACCTTTTTCAAATATCTGAAGTTGCACTTATATTATAATGTTTTCTATACTTCAATAAAACTGCATCGATGTTGGTTCTTTGTTGAAGTTTGCTTACAAAATTATCATGTTATGTATCCAATCTGCTTTATTCCAAAAAGAAGTCTAACATTTTTAAGAGAATTATGGCATACACCAGCAATAGTAGTCTGATAAAGAGGACCTGAAATGAAAACCTTTGAGTATTTTTATTGCTCGCCGACTAAAATATACAGTTCTCCTCTTATTTGAACTGTATTTTACAACCAGGTGGATCTTTTGAAGAATAAATTTGGATTTGATGGAGCTTTTAACTACAAAGAAGAGTCAGACCTCAATGCAACTATGAAAAGGTTAGGATTTAACAGATTTGTGATAGAGAAATTTTGAGTGAATCTGGCCATACAATAAATGTTAATGATTGCTGCATATCAATGTACACATCAGATACTTTCCAGAAGGCATTGATATTTACTTTGAGAATGTTGGAGGCAAGACACTTGATGCAGTACTCCTTAACATGAGACTCCATGGTCGCATACCTGTTTGTGGAATGATCTCACAGTATAATCTCACACAGCCTGAAGGTGTAACAAATTTGGCAAATCTCATATTTAAGCAAATTCGAATGGAAGGTTTTACTGTTGGCAAATTCTATCACCTTTATTCCAAATTCTTGGAGTTTGTGCTACCTCATATTAGAGAAGGGAAGGTTTTGTATGTGGAAGACATTGCTGAGGGTCTTGAGAATGGCCCTGCAGCCTTAGTTGGCCTCTACACCGGTCGGAATGTTGGTAAACAAGTGGTTGTTGTTGCTCGTGAATGAATGCAGATGTTTTTGTTGGACATTGCTGACTTTTTCTTAAGTTTTGATGAATACTAAGCCTCTTTGTATCTGAGTTTTTGTTAAGCTCTGTTGAATATTAAGTCTCTTCGTATCTGAGTTTTTCTTAAGTTTTGTTGAATATTAAGCCTCTTTGTATGACTTTTACAGTCACTTTTGAATTGTAGTATCTATGATAGCAGTTAGTAAATGTGTGTTGAAATGTAATTTTCTCAATTAATATAATTCTCCAGGTAGTTAGTTGAGACTTCACAATATCAAATTTTCACAATATAAAACTCATTTATAATTAATTTTAGCAATAAAAAGTTACACTAAGTTGAAAAAGTAGAATTTGCAATGAAAGAGATATTATTTGCATAATGTTTATCTCAGTATGATGCTGATTAAGAATCATTCATGTTGATTATTCTTAGCAACCCTTAGAATATTTTTAGATCATGGAAATTATCAGATCACTTGATCATCAGACGATCTGATAGTCTCATTTCTGTTTTTTTATTTCTCTCTGTCTCTCTTTATATATTTGGCTGTTGTGTCAATTCTATATACATTTTCTATTATCAATAATAAGATTTCTTGTTTTTCTTCTCTTATATGTTTTCTGCTTCTTTTTTCTTTCTTCTTGTTTCTTTGTGAAAAAATGAATATAATCTTGGACTTATTTTTTTCCTCATTCCATCAAACCATATTACTTCAACTACTGTTGAAAAATTCTTGTGACTGCAAACAGTAGTAATTGAATGCTCAACTGTTTTTCTGCAATATTTCATTATGAATAAAGATTGCATCCTGATAATTTTAAAAATCATGTATAATTATTATTTTTGGTAATCATAGTAAATGCATAAATCTTTACATAGACATAGAAGGAGAAAAAAAAAAGATATATATATATATATACACACACACACCCACACACTTTTATCATTCAAGCAAAAGGTTTGAACCTGCAGTATCTGTATTTGTATTTTACTTTAGTTAAAGGAAATGCACTTTTAACAATGCATGTAATGGTATGGAGAGGAGGAAGTGAAAATGGAGAAGATGAATTTACAGGAGAAAAATAATTAAAAAAAAAGGTAAATAGCTCTACTAAAATAATTTACATCATTTTTTATTTTTTTATCACTTTTTTTTCTAATTTTTAATGAAATTTTTTTATTTTTAGCATTCCATTTACCTTTTTTATTTTTTAATAAATAGACATTCCAATTTTATATAAAGAAATGAAAAATCAGTACAAAAGTTGTATTATTCTAAAGGTATTCCGAACTAACCAGAATTACTTTAGATAGAAGACAGCTGGTTCAGGGAACAAAAAAAGTGAATAATGTATCTTTAAAAATTTTCTTTCTTTATTTTCACAAAATAATAAAAAACATCAAATGTACTGTTAAAGAAACATAGATAAATTCTGCACAAATAACTGTTGTGTGCATCAATGTAAATAAAGAACACAAACATGTTACACAAAACTTGTGCCAAAGGTCAACATAAGAAAAGTGTAGCAATGAAAGAATAACCTATGATGGAGTACATGGTCTCACTCTTGAACTCCTAACTTCCAATTCTCCATTGTTAAGATAAAAGCTTGAAAGAGAGAGCAAGCTTGGTTGAGATGTTTGGTATTAGTGTTTTCCTGAAAACTAGAATAACTTTTGTTGGAAGCTACCAAAACCAAGGTAGCACATTCTGAGAAAACAAAGAAATGTTTGGTATCATATCACGGCTGGGACAAATCTTCTTGAAGTTACTAGGTACGTGTTATTGCTTACCAACATCCTCTGTGCTATGTTTCTCAATAATACATACATATCTGCAAGCATTCATGTTAAGATTTCATGCATTTTGTTTTGTTTTAGACCTGAATAAAACCTGGATTCTTTGCTTACACTTTCCTTTTCAATTATCCATTTCTTGTCACCTTCTACTCTGTTGCTTCCATTTTCTGATTTTCACTTCCTGAACCCTTTTCATCCCTCCACTTGTTTCATTTCTTCCCTACTTCAGATCAAGATTCTAAACAATTAACTTTTAACTGCAAAGATCTGTACCCTTTAAAATATGCTCTTTTTATGCACAGTTGCATATCTTCATGAAGTACTGGTTAATTTTATGCTCTAGTGGATCTAATTCCCTTTAGAAAGTATGATGATGACCATGTCAATGATAATCAATGTCATGAAAAGTATATATATATATATATATATATATATAGAGAGAGAGAGAGAGAGAGAGAGAGAAAGGAATGCATAGATCTGGGTCATATAACCATATGTGAATTATCAATATTAAGTCATTTAATGGTATGAAAATTGGATGCATCTTTCTTTTAATCTTGATTGTTCAAACATGATTCAATGCTCTATATTTATGGTTTTCAAGTCTCACAATAAGAATTATTCTCATTTTATACACATTGGATTTACCAGTTTGTGCTTGAAAAGTATGAAATTTGGGGAAATTGGAGTTTGGTGTTGCAATTGTGGTTTCAAGTAGAGCGCCGATTAAAATTGAATGTGCTCAAAGTAATAATTAGAGGAATCTTCAATTTTGTATCTGTTGTTACTGATGGAGAATGAGCTCTGAGTTTGCTTTTAAATTGGGAAGTTGTGTAAATCCTTTTAAAGGGTTTGTTTCTTTATTGAACCATGTTTTGTATGTGTTTGATGTTTTGCTCTTGAGATAAATGGTGGCAGTTTCTTCATTTACCCCATCACTTCCATTTATACAGCAAACCCTGTGATTTAAGCATGGAGTTGAATTTGGCTCCTCAGTCTTTGAGAAATAAACAGTTAAAATTCCAGCATATGTATCATTTGGTTCGCTTTGGAAGGTTAATTTTCTCAATTATGATTGTGATTACTTGGTTTATCTTCTAAAATATGTTGAGAAGCAGATCCCTTTGAGTTTGATTACTTCAAATTTTTATCTGTTAAGGCTAACCCTTAAATTATCAATACTAAAGTTAAGCATAATTGGTACTTCATTAAACCCACTCACTTCCTTTATGGTTGAAAACATTCTTAAATATTTCATTCTTCCTGTAAGTGAGGTAACTGGATTTCTTTGTTGGTATTCAGTTTATGTGCCTTAATTAACTGCACATGACATTCTTGCACGTGAAACTGTAAGATACAACACATTAAACATAGTCTATGATGCACTGATACTTCAACTTTTGTTAGATATTTGTATCCGATTTGACTACTTTACCAATACTCATCAATGAAACATCTAATTTATAAAGAACTAATACGTTTATGTTGACAATGATTATAATATATCTGATACACATCCTATCTGATATACGTGCCGTATCTATGCATCATAGAACATAGCATACAGTTGAGTGATCAAGTTGTTGTTAGGAATCCAAGTGTGAGTTTAAGTCCCACATTGACCAGAAATGAGAAAGTAGAGCACTATATAAGAATCAAGACCCATAAACCCATTGTCTTAAGGTTTTGGGTTGAGAGTGGTGTCAATGTCTTATGTGGTTAGGCTCAAATCTCATTGGTGTTGTTCTCCCCAGTGAAACCCCCTCTATAAAACCTGACAGTTGTAGTGCTTGTGTGTACACAGGCAAGGAGTGGAGGAAAAGGCAAATTAGAAAGATAACAGACCAAGTTTTTGACCAAATCCAGAATGAAGTGCAACCTGATAATTTGAGTTTTGCAGATCTCTACATTGCTATTTTACTTGTGTACAAGTAAGAATCCTGTGTTTAATATTTTGGTGGCGTTGATAATATGTTTATGAAATGCTGAATAAATTTCGAATAGTTCTTCTAAAATGAGATGCTTTTACATTGTAGTGGTATCAACAAGTATATTCCTGGTTCCCATTGTGATCCTCCTTCAAAAGACAGAGTCAGACAAGCCATTAAGGTACTTCATTTTTTCATAATGGGATTAAAATGATATTCTATTTACTTATAAATATGCAAATTTTACACTGGAAATAAATCTATACTATGGTGCTTTCTGTTGTAACCTTGTAATACACTGTCATATTCATTTATCTTTTTAATCATCGGTTAGCAATTCATTTGTTTCAACTTAATAACAATGGAGGGATTGAATAAGAGAAGCAACCCTGCTTCATCTATTAACTTGTCTATGGTAGAGTTGTGGGTTCACTTGACAGATAGTTTTGTCAGATGTGTTTTAAGTGTGTATTTGGTGAAATCAACAATTACAAGAGTGTTTATATTCACATTCTGAGGGGAGGAGAATGTATCTAAGCATTTTGGTTCAAAAGGTATTGAAAGTTTAGGGTTAAATACGTTTATAGTCCCTGGATGCAAAATTTGAATTCGTATTTATCCCAAACTTCGATATATTTTTGGTCTTCAAACTTAAAAATGAATCGATATAATACTTTCAACCTAACAGCGTTATTTGTTTTTGGCTTGTTAATCAATGTTCTAGATTGATATTTGAGTTGAAAACAGTTCAAATGGCATCCTAAAACGCATTTAATACGTTAAAAAAAATTAACGCAATTGAGTTAGAGAATTATATTTATTCATTTTTAATGTTTGGAGACCAAAATTTATCAAAATTTGGAACAAAAGTGACTTTCAATTTCGCGTCAAAATTTAGATACTAAAAATATATTTAACCCGAAAGTTTATATATTCATAACATCATTGTATTTGTCTTTATAAAAATTGTGTTGGAGTCGTGTTTAAGATATCTAAGAAACAAATAATGTCTTTTGAATTGGACACTTCACCGATATCCAAAATGTGTTGGTGTCCGATATGTCTGGAGTTTAGTAGCTTCCTAACATATTGTATTTTCCATTAGAACTTTACTGTACTTTCGACAAGCTAGTTGTTGTAATTTATATACAAGGCTTTATCATGCTTTTTTCAATCAGAATCACCATGGAACATTTTAATCATGAGAGTTTTCATTTTTCAAAGAATCATATTTCTCTTCATGAACTTTCTTCAGTTTTAGACCAACATTGTATAACTACATCAAATTTTTGATGAAATAATATGCAGAACTGTGATGACAACAAGGATGGGCAAATTAATCGTGATGAGTTTTTCGGTTTCATCCAGCAAATGGCACCTGAAACATTCAATGTTGTTCGTAAAAAGCTTGTGGCCACATTGGTTGTTGCACCAACAGTTGCAGCAACAACAAAAAAAGCTACTGAACAAGTACCAGGTTTTGGGAAACTGGTGCAGAGGTTGCCCAAAGTAGTTTATGCTGCTCTTTTAACAATTCTAACTGTGTGGTTCCAAGAGACCAATCACAATTCTGCACTCTAGTCATTCATTGCTAACATCACATGTGTGTTTCACATGCAATTCTCTTCATTCTTCTACACAAATGATTCAGTGTTTATGAAGTGGCACTTCAGAAGAAAAAAAACAATGATTCCTTTTGGCATTTTGGACAAAAGTCCAAATATTGATTTTTATGTCAAAGGATATGTTATACATGTAAATGAACTCTTTAATGAGATTCAAAACCATTTTCTTTACTTTACTCATAACTTCATCTTATGAATTTATGTCAACATTATAAAACTAATTCATAAGGTAAAATTTATACCTTATTTACATATTATATAGGTTAGCTGTGATGAATCTTTCGAAAAAAATTACCAAGAAGATTTAACAATCATATAACCTGAATCAAATCGACATAAGATAATAACGTTACATTTAACCTAAAACTTTTAAAGTAATAAATTTGTGAGTTTTTTTATCTAATAAATACTTAATTTTTTAATCTTTATTTAATGTGAAATTTAAACTCAGATTTTTTATAACTTAATTTTACTATTCTTTTAACATATCTATCAATGAAGGAAGATCATAGGTGTCCAATTCTTGAATGAGAGACAAGATTTATTGGCATGTGATGCTCATGAAAATTCCTATTAAGGATACTTTACCTAATTCTAATTTTCCTTTATACAATGCCCATTTTACACTCAATTATTTGGAATTTGCTTTGCAAGAAAGTGATGTAGATTCTCATATTCTCAAATTGTATTGTCTTGCTTTTCACACCTCTCAATGTTTGTTATACCTCTCAATTAGTCAGCCCATAGGGCCTCTTCACATAGGATTGAAGAGTCCATGTAAAACGAATTACAAAAGAAAAAAAAGTTTATATAACCAAAATTCTCACAAAAATCTTATGAATAAGGATTAATTCATGGGCAATTTTTTTAGAGCAAAAAATATTCTTTAAGAATGAAATTCCAAACAAACAGTTACTTAAAAATATTTATATACGTAAAAAAAAATTAATTTACTCTTAACTTTGACTATTCTACGGTTTAAAATGTTGACACAATCTACTTAAAATTAATTATATTAAATTTAAACCCTTATTATAATTATAAGCATGAATTATTAGTAAATTTATATATTAATATTTTTTTAATCATTCTGTATACTATGTTTATAATTAAATAAAACTATTTACGTAAATATTGTACACAATATATCTTATAAAAAAACGCATGCAAAACTGATGATATAAACCTATTGATCTAAAACAGATAATTATAGTGTAGTTCAGGATAAGAAAGTGTTATTTTTCTAATGAATTCATAAATGAATTAATCAATTAAAATAAAAATTTTATAAATGTTGGTTGTGCTTTACTTTTTATTCTTTAATTTATTTTTCATTGAAATTTCATTTTAATGTTATAGTGGATCAAACCCACTTAGATTTTACTATAACTCACTTTATGTGGGAAAATAGAGTTATGACATTTTCAGTTTACTCATGAAGTAAATCAATAAAAGGAAACTTATTTTAGGAATGAAAAGAGATTAAGTCACTTTTTGTTCATATTGCTTGATTATGACATTTTTTTGTGCGAAATAAGAAGCATTGAGAAAAATACTTATAGTTGTGTGTTGTGTCACATTAATATTCTTATTTATAATAAAGGGATACAATAATAAAAAACAAAATTAATATCTAATAATAAGAAATATTTGATAAGATGTCATATTGTATCTATTTATTTAAATGTAATATTCAAATTATATCTTTAGCACAATCAAATCATATTTTAAACATTTGTTCGTATTGGAGATGGAGAATATACATCATAGGAGACAAATTTCATTAAATACAAAACCAGATTCAAAGAAAATAATGTAATTCTCTGAATTGTTCGAGTTAGTAAGTAAACAGTTAACAGATATTTGTATATCTTTAACACTCTTCTTAGGCTAGTATAATTTGTGAAGTGGCAACTTTTTATAAATAAGTTTTATAATATTCAAAATTATGACATTATGGTTTATAATACAAACCCTTAATAAAATTTTATTTTATTTTATTCAAAAATTCTATTTAAATCACTTTATTTCATTGTCCAAAATGTTATATAAAAAAATTTACTAAAAATGAAAAGAATAAGTACATACTACACTTAAATTGGGATTTAAATTAATTATTAGATATTATTGCCTTCTATGTTCATATTTTTATTAGTTGATATGATATTTTTAATACACTTTTCTACGGGCTTTGTTCACTTAGATAGATGGATGAAAATGGATTTGAATGAATTCGAGAGTGAAATGTGTTTTGTTTTTTTAAGGAATTTAGAGGTGATTCTGAATGAATTTGAAAGTAAAATTTCTGAGAGTTTGTGAATGATTAAATTGATATGATAGATAAAAAAATGTTTTAATATATATAAAAATGAGATTACCATTTTACCCTTTAAATAATAAGTAGTATAAATTAGTATTTGTATGAGTTATAATTATTTTTAAAATTTTTATTTAATACTACACTTTAAAGAAATAAATTACAAAAATTAATAAAATAAATTAATTTTTTTCATAGCATTGAAAAAATGTTACGAAGCATTTGTGAATGACATTTTATTTTAAATAAAAAATTAGTATAGAACTCCACCGTTGTATAATCCGTACACTTGACCACCAAATTTATATTATTATATTATATAATTTATTATTTATATTATTATATTATATAACTTATTATTTATATTATTATATTATATTATTTATTATTTATATTATTATTATTATTATTATAAACAGAATAGTTTATTAAGTTAAAATAAATTATTATATATCATATAATAAATTATGTTGAGGTCTTTTAAAACATTTTCTCAAACTTAACGATAAATCTTTTCTCTTATGGGAAGAAAGTATACAGTAATAAATTTGTATTGGTTTTTATGTTTTTTTTTTTTATTTTTTCTTTTTGTTAAATGTGCTTTCTATGCTCACTACATATTCTGTTTTAGATCTGTCTGTTGAAACAAATAAACTCTAAAACTTAAATATTTTTAAATGGTTAATCAGGCCAGAATTTTTTTCTTTTTTTGAATAATATGATGTAATCTTAAAATTGAAACTTAAGTTTAACTAAATCCTTTTGTAAGATAAAAATTACTTTTCACTCATATAAGAATTAAAGTTTTTAGGGTAACTCAATTTTATAAAACAAATAACGTAAAATTTATTTATATACTTTGAAAGTTATATTTAAAATCATTTTTAGTTATTGATACTATGAAAAAACTATATCAAACTAAATTCTAAAAGTATGGATTCTCTATTTGAGTTTCTTATTTATTGAAATATGTGATTAAAATTTGTTGGAATAATGAATTTAACAAAATAAATATAAACCTTTATTTGTAACAGAAAAAAAAATAGTAATTAAAAGACATGTCATCGATTTTATAGATTTGTAAATATATAAATTTTTATCATGAATAAAAATATATAAAAACTTATTATTATAAAAAAATTAGTATTATAAATTTAATACTTTACCTCTTCTTTTATAGAAAATTCTTTGGTGGATATGTTTATAGATAATTTAATTTGTTTTTCGCACATCAACATTATTATACGCTTAACTTACTTTTATGATAAAGTGATTTGTGATATATATATATATATATATATATATATATATATATATTTTATTATTTTCTATTTTTATAATAACAAATAAAATATTCATTAATTATTGAACTAAATCAAAGTAAACGATGAATATGAGAAGAGAATCTATCAACGTCGCTTTCATTTTGTGATATCTATCACCTATATATAACTTTACAAAAAAGAAGTCTTAAAATTTTGATGTCATTATATTAAATTTTTCACTTTTTAATTTATCATGACAAGTGTAACTTTTTTTATTTCAATCAAAATTAATACTCTTCGTATAATATTCCAAGAGAACAATCAAATTTATCTACTAAAAAATTATTATAAATCAAAATACAAATTTTCAAAAAGAATTTTAGAAAGATCTAAAAAGAATAGACGATAGATGAAAAAAGGTGTTTTTTTCCTATTTAAGAAGAAAACAAAAACAAAATGATGACATGTCTGGTTTTAGATTCCTTCAAAGTATTAACGTAAGTTTGATTTCATAGTATATTACTGTGCCTTAAATCTATCACCACAACCACATATACAAACAGCTTCAAATCTGAGAGACTTGTTTTTGGTATCACAGCATGGGACAAGTCTTTGACAAGTTAGATGGTATTCCTTATTTCCCTTCTCATTTCTTCTTCTTTCTTCCTTCCATTTTCTGATTTTCAGTTCCTGCATCTTTTTCATTTGTTCTCTTCCTCTTGTTTTTCTCAGTTTTCGAAATTTCCCTTTTGTGCCTACAATTAAGGGTCGTTTAGACAGTGGACCAAAATATTAATTAATAGTAATAATCAAAAGCTTGAAACTTGAAAAATATATTTGTTTTTTATACATATATAACCCACTTATATCCTGAGTAGGCTTCACTGTGATTGAATTTGTTGCCATGTTGTGCCATGGAAAGTATGAAATTGGGGAAGTTGGGGTTTCGTGCTGTACCAAATATGGTATTTTTGAAAGAAATGATTGTGCTTTTCAAGTGGGGTGTGGATTAAATTTGAATGTGATAAATCTGGTAAAGTAGTAACAAGATAGGTGTTCAAGCTGTTCAAAACCCTTATGTTTTGGTTTCTGCTGGAAATTAAGATTTTAAATTGTGAAGTTATGTAAATCCCATTGAAGGGGCTGTTTATTTGTTGAATCATGCTTTGGAGGTGTTTGATGCTTTGCTTTTGAAGTCTAAAGTTAAGCCATTTTGGGATAAGTTGTGGCCAGTGACATCATCTGTTCCGTGTGTGCAACAAAGGCTGTGATTTGATGACAACAATCTGTGAAGTTTAGACGTGTATGATTAGAGGAAAATAAAGCCAAGAATGAGGGAAGACTATATAAATATTTGGATTTGATTATGTGACCCAGCTTGAGATGTAGGATAGAAACAAACCTGTTAAGGAGAAAACAGGAGAAAAATGATAGAAGGGAAATAAGGGAAAAAAAAAAGGATGAGAAAGTATGAGAGCAAGAAAAGTTGCTGTAATTTTAGGGTCTCCATTCAAGAATTGAACACTTGATTTTTACAAAGTGGTTTTTAACAGCTAGACCAAAGATATTAATATTCAAGTAGCCTAAATTCAGGCTGAAGAAATGAACTTGATATTACTTACTGAATCTCTCAAACTTTTAAATGTTATCACAAACCCCTAAATTATTAATGATTCTGTTCAGCATCATTGGTATTTCTATAAAACCACTCTTTGATGGTTGAAAACTTTCCTAGTTCACTCTTCATGAACAAATGGTAACTGGATTTAATGGTAATGCAGTTTTTATGCCTTCATTAACTGGACTTAACATTCTTGCATATGTAAGATACAGCATATTAAAAATAGAACACAATTGTGTGGTCAAGTTATGGTGATCAATTGCTAATGTTTAATAGCTACGCATTTTACACAGGTAAGGAGTGGAGGAAAAGGCAAATAAGAAGGATAACAGATCGAGTTTTTGAAAAAGTACAGAATCAAAAGGAAAGTGATAAGTTGAGTTTTGAAGATCTGTATATTGCTGTTTTACTCGTGTACAAGTAAGAAGGCTGCTTCATTATTGTTTTTGACATTTTGGTGGCCTTTATTTTCAACTACTGAATAAAATTGATTATTTATTCTAAAAGAGACCTGTTTCTATGTTATAGTGACATCAACAAGTATATACCTGGTCCCCATTTTGACCCTCCATCAAAAGCCAGAGTCATAGAACTCAAAGAGGTACTTTATTGTGACATAATGAGATCAAACTAGGTACTCTATTTATTTATATATGTAAAAGTTTTACACAGTTGAAACCAATCTAAACTATGGCGCTTTTTGTTATAAGCATGTTATGTACTAATTCAGGTTTTCCATTATGATAACAAAGGAGAGCTTAAAGACAAGTAGTAATCCTGCTTCATCAGATAAATTGTTTGTTAGAGTTTGGTTAATTTGAGAGATAACCATGTCAGATGTATTTATGGTTTAGTGCATGCTTGGTGAAAGTGAAAGTGATAATGAGAGGAATTCAAAATAGCAAATGAAAACCGTCATTATTAAAGCATGTTTCAAGTCAAGATATATAAATGATTATTGTATTACAACATATCTCAAAGTGAAAGTCAAGTAATGGTTCTGAGTATACAATTTGAGAAGGACTTCAACATTCTGGTTCCCATTGCTGTAAAGTTATATAATATTTAGAACCACTAGAAACTTGATGTTTGAAGAGTGAAGATGAAAGGAGGCATCCCTGTTTTCACCAGTGCTCGTATTGATTGTATTTTAACTGGTTGGTTTGATCTAAGTGAATTCGGAAATTTGTACTTGTAGGTGTGTCATGTAACTTGGAAGGAGGAAATACTGCAGTCTGTAGACATTGTTACTCAGTAAAATTGCCATTGTTAAACATTTGTGGTTGCAATACAACAATTAACAGAATTGCAGTATCTCAAACTATGTGAAAAATAATAATTCTCCTCTTAATTTAGTATTAAACTAGCATAAGTGCATTGGTTTGTGTTTGTGAAGAAACTCCATGTTTCTGAATTTGCAGAGGTTTTGTGAGGCAATGATGGACAGTTGGTAACAAAGACTATTCTATCATCATGTCTCACTTGGATGAGGGAAGAGATGGATTGGAATGGAATGGAATGGAGTAGAATGATTTTATGGAACATAATGGAATGTTATGATATAATGAAAAATATTCTCATTTCTCTCATATTGGGGGAGAAAGAGAAGTTAAGGTCAATAATGAACTAGGATGGAGTAGGTTGCACTAATTTCCTTTTCATACTCATCTTACCAATTCAAACAACTTAACATAACATTATATTCCATTCTATCTTCTTACATCAACTCAAACATAGCCTAAATATCAGGGACTACTTTGGTTCAAAGCCCATGGTTTGTGGTGTGGTTTTGAGTTGTGTACTAACTTTGAGCTATGGTGTTCAGTGAATAAGTGAGTTTTCAATCCCGAAGAAGTTCATACATTTTAATAATGTAATAAGGTCCTCTGTCAGACTTTGTTAAAATTCAACTCTTATAAACAAGCTAAATGTACAAGTAAAACTTGGTTCAGACCAACAGAATTTATCATTATACTTCAGCTACATTTAATTTTTTATTAGTTTGTTGAAACTAAGTGTGATTCATATAACAATTTGCAGAAATGTGATATCAACCTTGATGGGGATATTGACCGTGAAGAATTTTTTGATTTCATTCTGCAAATGACAGCTGATACATTCACTGTTGTTAGCCAAAAACTTATTGTCACTTTGGTTGTAGCACCAACAGTTGCAGTGGCAACAAAGAAAGCCACTGAGGGTGTTCCATGTGTTGGGAAAGTGGTGAAGAAGATACCAAATTCAGTTTATGCTTCCCTTGTAACCATTGCAGCTGTGTGGTTCCAGAAAAAGGCTCAAAGTTCTTCACTTTAGCCATTGCTCATCAAGTCTTTCACACAGAATGGTTGAATTCTCTGGATTGTGCACATAGGATTGACACTGTTTCCATGTTAGATATAAAATGGCAGTTGATAAAAAGGTTAAGTATGTTTTTGTTTGTAAACTATAAGGCAGATTTCATATTCGTTTCTATCTCAAACTTTGATCCTGTTAGGTCGTTATACTTAAGAAAGGCACGGATGCAGTTATTTTCGTCCAACGGCGTTGATTGTCTTTGGATGTGACAAACGAAAAACTAGTTGGATGCAATCCACAAGTTTTCCTACTATCATGTGATTTGCAGTTTGTCATGCCAGAAAACAATTAACCCGTTGGGCGAGGAAGACTACACTCATGCATGTCTTAAATATGAGGACCTAACAATATCAAAGTTTGTCATAGGATGAAAATCAAAACCATGTCATAGTTTAGGAACAAAAACATAATTAACTTTTTATTAAATCAATGATTAAGTTTCACATTTTGGACAATAGACCAACTCTTGAATTCTTCTGTGGAAGGTTATGTAATATGCATGTAAATAAACTTTGTTCTATAAAATTGTATACAATTATATAACCATTTTCTTTCATTTTTACATTGACTCATCTCTAATATCTTGGTTTCTATAATGAGGTTTATTTGATCGAAAAATATGTTTGAAAGGAAAGCTCATAGGACCTCATTTGGGTGAAGGCTATCTTATGCATTGTACAAACAAATCATACCATATGGTATATAAATTTTACTTCTTTTAAGTTGAAGTAAGGAATTACAATTTATCTCTTATTACAACAATTTGATTATCAGCATCGTACTAATGATCTAATAATTGATATACACCAAATTTTATGAGTCTGAGTGTTTAGCAGAGTTAGGATGATCTCGCATTAGAATCCCTACTCAAATACATACACTAACATTATACAACATGGTTATCGAATCGAGATTCGTATCGTGAATTTTTTTGTGAATTTTTTTGAATCGTGAATCGAATCTTACTTTGAATCGTAAGATACATGATAAATAAAAAACATTAAAAATATCATATATTATAATTAAATCAAGATCTCTAATTTAAATGTTACATCTTAATTTTATTCTTTCATTCATCATCTCCAAGATCAATGTCACTTAGATCATCTTCTTCATCTAATATAACATTTTGTGGCAACTCATCTTCATCTTCTTCATCCTCTTCCTCAACTTCTTCAACCATCCCTTCAATTCCATTATCATTTGCTGGTGTAGTAGATTTTCCCTTTATGTTTAAGTTTCTTGGACCCCTCTTCCTTTTCTTGCTTGGAGCTCCCTCTTCAAGAGTAAAAGATTCATGTATATCCATCCATGAAACATCGTTTGGTAGACAAGGATCCTCTTTTTCAGTAATCCACTCATCATCTGATTCAATATCAGATAGACATATAGGATCATAAGTATCTCCTTTCTCTTCTCTAACCTTTTGTCTCATTTCAAGTTGAAGATTATATTTAACAAAGACAAGAGCATTTAATCTTTGTTGTTCCAAGCGGTTTCTTCTTTTGGTATGGACTTGATCAAATATGCTCCAGTTTCTTTCACAACCAGTAGCACTACAAGTGAGACTTAAAATTCTCATTGCTAGATTTTGCAACTCTTTACCTTCAACACCATAACTTTCCCACCAAAGAGCTGCAATGTCAAAACTAACATTTATAATTGTGAAATTATGCTTTTAACAAAATCTTGAAAAAAAAAATTATACCAGGTTGCTTCTTATCCCTAGTGTCAATTGCCATTCTTCTTCCAAATAATCCTTGGGCTTTCTTAAATCTATCAAGTTGTTGATCAAGTTGAAATCTAATCCTTCTATTAGGGATCATTTTTTCTATGGTCTCATACAAACCATATGAAACCTCTTCATCCAGATTGAAGTTTTTGTCATAATGAAATCTAATATAAAAAAGAAGTATAGTGTTATAGTTATGAAATTGTAATCTAAGAAAGTATAGTGTTAGTTACTTAGGATTAAGGTAGTAAGCAGCAGCATGAAGAGGTCTATGTAACTGCAAATTCCAACGAGTATCAATTATTTTCCACACCTTTTTATAACGAGATTCTTCATTCTTGAAATTTGCAGCTATT
>Ga0214545_1002692_pt1 | contig 34211 bp, 24 predicted proteins | sample CNSS4metaG_FD_160064 | JGI IMG/M metagenome (GOLD analysis project Ga0214545, IMG submission 160064) | Root nodule microbial communities from cowpea collected in UCLA plant growth center, Los Angeles, California, USA - CNSS4 | ecosystem: Host-associated > Plants > Roots > Nodule | place: USA...
GGTGCTCAAAATTAGGGATATCGACATTGTTATTTTCAAAACATTCATTGTCATATCTGCATTATTCGAGTTTATAAAAACGATAAATAAAACAAACAATAGTGAAAAATGCAAAACAAAAAAACGAAGGTAGTAAACACAAATTGATTAATTAAAAATATTATATTTTAACCAAATTAAACATCACAAGTAGATCCAAAGTCTCCCAATTGTTGAGTGGTGCATCTGAAACGCATGGCCACACAAAATTCGAGCCTTCAAGTTCCTCTTCATCGTTGACGGCTGCTATCTGGCTAGTGTTGATCCACCCGGCACTGCGAAAGCTCTCTTTGATGTCACAAATGCAGATCTTTCCTAACCCCATCTCCTTTCCTTGCATGCGGGCCAGACCACGTTCTCTCCTTTCTTCAGCTAACCTTCTTTTGTCTTCTCAAGTTGGCTTGTATCCCAGGCCGTATCTGTTTCTTTTCTCAGTGACCTCCAGAGGAAATATCAATCCTTGCTTATCCTTGCCTAGCCCTTTTCCGTACTCATATCCCTCTTTCAACATGACCTTGGCAGTCATAAAGGAGGCACGAGACAAGCGTGGGTTCATTGGATATGGTTCCACATAAGCATTGCCCACAATTTCCAAAGACTGGAATGTTGTCTCGAGGGCTTCTTCTTCTGCTTCAATATAGCGAGAAGACGAAGGTCCACTTACCAAACTATCTTCCTCGCCTGAAACTATTACTAGTTTATCGCCCATGACATATTTCAACTTTTAGTGCAAGGTTGAAGGCACCACACCTGCTAAGTGAATCCAAGGGCGACCCAACAAGCAACTGTATGCTGGGAGGATATCCATCACTTGAAAGGTTACTTGAAAGACGCACGACCCGATTTGGATTGGCAGTTCTACCTCTCCCATGACTTCTCTCTTACTCCCATCAAAAGCCCTCACGATCATCGCGCTTGGTTTCATGTGGATACCCTCACACGGAAGCTTTCCCAATGTTGCTTTTGGAATTACGTTCAAGGAAGAACCATTGTCGATTAATACTCGTGCTATGACATGATCTAAGCATTTCACAGAGACATGGAGGGCCTTGTTGTGTCCTTTCCCTTCAACAGGTATCTCCTCGTCAGTGAAAGTGAGGTAATTGTTAGCAGTGATGTTGCTAACAATTTCCTCAAAACTGTCCAGAGAGATATTCTTCTTCACATGCGCCCCACTGAGTATCTTCATTAGTAGCTCTCTATGTGAGGTTGAATGCATGAGTAAATCCAAAAGAGAGATCCGAGCAGGCATGCGATTCAGTTGTTCGACCACTTTATACTCGCTCTGTTGTATGAAATTCAAAAACTCACTAGCCTCTTCATTAGATATTTCTTTCTTGTCATCTTTTCTCAGTCCTTCATCGGTTTGTATCATCTTCCCCTTCAAGGATTCTTTAGCATTTTTGGTTATCATCGATTCACTACTCCCCGGTCCATCTTTCATCATGATCGGAGGCGTGAATATTCGACCACTCCTAGTCCTTCCACTGATGCCCGATATGTTTTCATCCACTGGCTCGCCACTGGTAGGTTGACCTTCTGTTCGCTGTTCCGCACCCGACACACACGCACCATATTTCCACGGGACAACTTTCTCACTCTTGTAAGGAAAAGATGAGGGTGCCTGGATAGTAATAGGTTGCCTTTCTTGAATTGTTGGTGTGGAGGGGGATCTGGTGAAATGAATCACCAATGGCTTTGGCAAAGTCACATCTGGTTTCCCGCCATCCTGTGCAAATACTTCCTCCTCCATACCCTCGCGATATACTTGCACAAAGTTTCTGTCAAGCAGGTCTTGTAAAACAACCTCGAACTTGGTGCACTTATCGACAAAATGTTTAGCATCTGGATGAAATTCACCTTTCTCACCCAAGTTTTATTCCCCTTTTAATAGGCCCAATTTCAGCAATGTCTCAAAAATAAACCGCTTGGAGCTCCGAATTTCACTCACATTCTTTACCAGCTTGTGTTCCCTATCCTCAATGGCATTTGTCGAAGGATTCCAATGTCCAGAAAGAGGATTCGCTTCGACATTAGGTTTGTCTTCGTGAAACTTTACCCACCCTGAGTTGATTAAAGCTTCCACTTTGTGTTTAAGGGCTACACACTTCTCAGTAGAGTGTCCAACTCCCCCTCCGTGATAATCATATTTAGCATTTGGATCATAATTCTTTGGGAACGGAGGTTGCATAGGTTTCATCGGAAAAATTGCCACCAAGCGTTTTTGGAGCAGATAAGGTAACAATTCCGTATACGTCATAGGAATGGGGGTGAACTGAACAAAGTTCCTCTCTTGATTTCTCCTCAGATTGGCGTTTTAACCTGCATTTCAGTTGAAATTTGAGTTAGGTTCAGTTTTCCAAGCATTATTTGGGGGATGTTGCAGTTGATAAAGATTCGACCCTTGATAAAATCCTTGTTGCTGAGGTTGTTTTTTATTAACAGACACTGCATTGGCCACATAAGGAGGTTGGTTCATGTGAGGTTGATAATTATGAGTAGGAGCCCGACTTTCCCACACTGGCATCATTGAGGCTGTGTGTGCTTCCACTTCCTTCTTCTTTCCTGGATGGAAACCGGGTTTCTTAGAAGTTGCAGCCGCGAACGGGCCATATGCAATTTTTCCACTTTTTAACCCGACTTCTATCCTTTCACCAATAATAATGATATCAGCGAAATTGGAAGACACATTCCCCAACACGTGCTCATAAAATGGTGATTGTAGTGTGTTTACAAACGTCGCCACCATCTCCTTATCAAGTAGTGGTGGCTCAACCTGAGCAGCCAACTCTCTCCACCGTTGCGCATATTCCTTGAAGGACTCAATATCCTTCTTGGCCATATTTTGCAATTGCAATCTATCTGGCGCGCTATCCGTGTTGTACTTATACTGCTTCACAAAGGCGTCCGCCAAATCCATCCAGGAATGAATTCGAGATGGCTCCAAGTGTGTATACCAATTCAGCGCAACACCAGCCAAACTATCTTGGAAACAATGTATCAACAACTTGTCATCATAGGCATAAGCAGCCATCTTTCTACCATACATTGTCAGATGGCTCTTGGGGCACGTGGTACCCTGATACTTTTCAAATTCTGGTACCTTGAACTTATGTGGTATCATCACACCGGGAACCAAGCTTAATCTCGCAACATCACCAAACCCATAGCTTCCACCACCTTCAATGGCTCGAACCCTCTCTTCAAGAATCTCGAGCTTACTCTTAGCCTCATCAATACCGGTGGACACTACCTGGGCTGTAGCGTGCGGTATGACCTTAGCCAAAGCATCTTCGTCAACCGTTATGTTTGGAGACTTCGGTGCCACAGTCACCCTTGGTTCTGCGAATGTGACTGTCTCTTTCATTCCTGCCCCTGTCATGGGCGTCGAGGCTAATATCGACCCTTGAGTATTGATCGGTAGTGTGTTGTTAGTCACAGGAAAAGAAAAGGGAGTCTGCTCCGTCTCCGAACATTCCCCAACGGGTGGGGTGTATCCCGGAGGTAGACCGTACATTGGGAATGGGATTGACATACCCTGGGCGTTCTGGACTTCATATCGTGGAACTTGAGGGTGAACGTTTTCCTCAATCCTTGCAGAGGAAGCTTCTCCCGAAGCCTTCAGCGACTTTAAGGCCTCTAGGATCTGGCTCACTTGATCTTTCAACTGATTAATGTCGGCCTTCACAGCTTCATGAGCTTCCTCCCAATCTTCCATGATCCTCTGATTAGCTCGTGTGCGGTAAGGGTGTCGTGGAAATTTTGCCGTTGTATTTGCTTTTGCTCTATTATTTTTATTAAATGAAATGAAAAATGAAAAAAGAAATGAAAATGAATGCAAACATTTATCTTAGCCAGAAATTTTAAAGCCGTGAGAACCTTGAGGTAAACATATCATAGAAATTAACATGAAACTTAGTCCATCACATATTGTCAAAACAAACCGACCATCCACACGTCTTTTACATTCATTACACGAGAAAAGAAAGGAAAACTACTCTCTAGCCCTGGCTATCATGTTCTTCATCTCCCTTATCAATTCCTTACAATGACTAAAGAACGCCTCGATTTCCCTAGGCGGATTGAATATCGGTAGTGCAGCCTCTGCTTCCGCCAATAATCGTGGAATACCTTCGATTGCTCCATTTGCAAGGGAAGCCAACTGTGAGAAACATCTCCTCCAATGTTCCATGGTCATTTCCTGCTCGACTGAGTATTCATTCATTCGACTTATCACCTCTTGGTGTTCCTTTTCCAATTCAGCTCTGTGCCAGCGTTCTTCATCCATCTTCACCTCATAAGTTGACACCATCTCCCTCATCTGTCGTTCGACCTCACTAATCCTAACTTGAGCGTTGTGCAACCGCTTTAGTGCTTCAGTCTTCTCCCTCTTAAATTCTTCGCACATCTGATCTCTTTGGCGCTTAAATGTTGCTGCTGCATCTCTTTCTCGGTCCCTTGATTTTAATGCGGTATTGGCTGCAGCCAAATCCTGTTTAACTCTGAAAGCATGATCTCGTTCTTCTCGTTGTTTCCTAAGAATTCTTTCATACGCTTTTGTCATTTCTTCCTTATCACGCCTCATATCCACATACTCGTGTCGGAGACTTTGAAGCTCATTAATTAATTTAGCATTTTTGAGTTTCATCTTCTCCATTTCCTCTTTCAACCTCTTCATTTCCTCAGACTCGGCAGGTTCCAACCGCTCAGGAGCAGGAGAGTCTGATTTGAAAGGTAACTTGACCATGTTAACCCTTTCCAGAATCCATCGTCGGTAGGACATCTTCTCGTCGATCACCCATGGCCTTGGGTCTTTTTCTACACGCAGGACCTCACCCCAAGCACTCCTGATTCGGCGAATTAGATCAAGGGCAATTCCTTCTTCATAATAATTCCAAACAGCAACCAAAGATTCCGGAGTTGGGGAGCTCTTGATCGGACACCCAAATTGTCGCTGAGCCAAGACAGGGTTATAATTCACGCAACTTCTAGTGCCTATTAGGGGGACGTTAGGGAAAGCCCCACAAGAAATGACACGTGACTTCGACAATCCCGGGACACACCATCTAATTCTTCCCCCATTCAAACTCGCACAAAACTGGGCCCATTCCTTTGCCCCCCGAATTTCAATGCCGCTAGGTGGTAACTCTCCAATAAGACATTCAGCATTCAATGTACCTAGACGGATTCGAGATATAAACCACACATACAACATAGGTACACAACATAGCATCTTCTTCCTCTTGAGTGTGTGGCATAGGTTCAAACTCCCATACACATCAGCTAGAACCGCGGTGACTGGACTTTCTGAATGAATCTTATAGGCAACAAACATATCGAGGGCGGTTTGATCAACAAAATTTTCCATGTTAGGGAAGAGTATGACTCCATAAAGTGTGAGAGCCAACACATCCATGAACGTCTCCCCCATTTCTTTTTCTGCCACAAGACGCAGATGCCCTTCCAAATATCCTTGAGGCATCCCCTTCGAGTTGCCCTTGGAGGCCATCTTACCTTCTAGCTCGGCAGGGTGTACCTTCAAGATTCCAGCCAACGTAGAGATAGATGCATGCTGCTCTGAATGTCTGTAAGGGACTTTATCTTCCATTGACAAGCCCAAAATTTGTTCGAACTCTTCTATTGTTGGTACCAATTGAAAATCCTGGAAGGTGAAACATCTGAGTGGCGGATCGTAATATTGAGCCAGAGTAGTGACTGCCGATGCTTGGAATTCCGCATTCAGCAACCTCAATAAGTTCCCATGTCGCTTCTTGAAAGCATTCTTCTGTATAGTCTTCATTTGTTGCACTATTTCCCTCAGACCACTCAAATTACTGTCTATAACTTTGATAGGTAGCTTCTTCTTCAACGCATCTGACCCTAAATTTCCCCCGACTCGAAATTCCATGTTAATTTCTCTTGTTTCTCACAAATTCAATCACGACCTTAAAGTTTCTGACCTAGAATCACAAAAATGTCATGACATGTTATGACAGGGTACATGTTATGCATGAACAAATAATCAAAATGCATGTGCAATGATGCCATAAAAGAATGTACAAATGCATGACTTTATCGCAAATCAGAATAAAATGAGAAAGGCGGGATGAGAATTAAGGTAATGCACATGCCTCCCTTTGTGCCTTAACAGAGGTTCGGCGCCTAATGGTTCTAAGCTAAAATACATGCGCTCACCAGGATCGTTTCTTAATACTTAAAGATCAAGGTCACTAGAGCTATGGCCCACTTCCCGGCATTTCCCACAACAGTTGGTAGACAACAAGATGCGGGAGTACCAACGAAGCAAACAAACTCTAGCTGGGGTTCTCACAATGACCACTTGGGAAGTTCATCCACTGTGGCACTGCTACACAATCCCCTATAATTCTAAGTTACACAGACCCGGGTATAGGGCCCCACTCATGATATGCACAAGGTGTGTGTGAAGGGAGAATGATGCATACCCAAACCCCCATCTACAAAACAACCACAAAATTTCCCAGGCAGATATAAAACAATTCCAAAATATATATCAAAATAGGCAAAGTAATTCACACCCAATTAATCCAAGAAGCAAATATATACAAGCACATATAAAGATAATAATACACAAATAAAAGAAAAGGGGAAAGAAAACATTAGGAAAAATCACATCAAGTTCGCATTTCTAATTAAATGGCTTGACTCTCTAGCGTCCCCAGTGGAGTCGCCAGCTGTCGCAACCGAAATCGTGACGGGAAGGCGAACCAAAAAAGAAAAAGGGTTTAAAAAAGATTTGGGAGTCGCCACCATAGTTATTCTGGAAAACTATGGAAAACCATAAAGATAAGACAAGTATGCAGAAAAACCATATTTTGGATTCGGAAGTCGGTTACGCGTAGGGAAGGTGTTAGCACCCTACCGCGCCCGCCCGAGGGCGGTACCTTTAATTAAAAATGCAAAGTTGATGTGATTTTCAAAATATTAATTTTCCCAAAAAATAATGACACAAATAATACTAAAAAGAAACAAAAATATTTTTTTTATTTTTGGGTCCGACAAGGATTGACCTTGGTCCTACGTATTCTCACTTAAAAATGAGAAATCAGGGTTACGTAGTTCTTAAAAAGATATCTTGTTTAAAAACGTTGATGTTTTTGTATTTTGAAATTTTATATACTTTTTGGTGTTTTTGAATTATTTGAAAACAGGTGCCATACGATGCGAACGATCGGACAGACACTAAAAGGGAAAGAAAACTATTTTTGGTATTTTTTGAAAAATGAGTGTCACGCGGTGCGGGCGACCGGACAGACACAATAAAAATGAAAGAGAACTTTTTTTGATTTTTTTTCTATATTTTATTATTATTATTTTTTATTTTTAAATATATTTGTTTTGTTTTTTTTAGAAAAATAATAAATAAATAAATAAATAAAAGGGTGAAACTATTTAAGAAGAATAAAAGTGAAAAATAAAATACGGGGTACATGAATGATTAGTGGGGGTGCACACAGGAAACACAACAATAAGCCCAAAAATAATAGACAAAGATATGAGGATGCATGAGTATCACATGTGGGAGGTGTACGGAGTAAACAGTTGGGTGCGTGCATTAAAAGATGGGGTGCGGCGAGTAAAATATAAAATAAGCCCAAAATAGGAATGAAAAGTGTGTGCAGGGGTGCAGGATTAGCAATCGTGGAGGTGCGCGAGGAAGTGAATAACGCAGCAAAAGCCCAAGAAACAAAAAACAAGGTTGGGGTGCAGGGTTGTCATAAACGGAGGTGCGCGAAGAAAAGAAATGATAAACATGGAGGTGTATGAGATAAAGAACAGTGGTGCATGTGGTAGTGGAGGGGTGCAGAGGCCGAAAGAAGGGGTGCGCGGAGCAAAAGGGGGCTGATCCAATTTTTCTAAGACACATTAAAACTTAATTAACCTAGTCTTCTCTACGCTCATGCATCTCTTCTTCCCATCATCGCACACCACGCCGTCAGTGCCGGCACCGCACGTCCCACCACCGCGACCTCCACCTGAAGCTTCATCGGCGACGCCATCAACTTTCACCCCACTTCTCGCGCGAAAACACTGCTGCATCTGCGTCTCCTCCTTCTTCTCCGACGCCATCAACGCGACCCCAACCCCTGGCCCTCGCGACCCAAATCGCCTCTGCCTGCTTCACCGCGCCACCCCGCCACCGTCACCGATTGCCTCTGCCTCTTCTCTTAGTTTTCCGTTTCTGATTTGAGACGCGATTGTTTGGCATACTGTGTGAGATTGGTTGGTTCGTGGTGAAAAGTTGGATTTGGGTTACGGCGTGAAGAAGATGATCGAGAGGATGCGAATACGTTGTTCTAAGCATGTGGGTTCTGGTTTTGGATTTCTGTTCTCTCTAGTTTTTGTGCAGGTGAAGGAAGAAGATGAAGAACGAAAAGTTAACTGATGGTGGTAGAGTGCGTGTTGGTGGCAGTGAGTATGGTGAAAGGTTAGGTGATAGATTGTTGATGGGGATGGAGAAAATGGTGAAAATAGGTTCTGGTGGGAATGCTCACAGATTGGTTATGGAAAATGGCGAGAACGAGTAATTTTGCGAATGGAAATGCTGGAAATGTTGGCGTGCGTTGAGCTTTAAATTATTTGAGTTTATCACGGTGAACTGGTTTGGGGTTATGGTGATCATGAGACCGTGAAGGGGAAGTGGGATGAGGCGTTGTTTAAACGGATTTCAGTAACAGCGATACTTGAGCAACAAACAATGCATAACGAGTTTGGATCATGAATGAAAGAAATAAATAGCCAGATAATGCGGGACAGATGCGCACAAATACATTTGAGAACAAAACACACCATGTCATTTTCGCGCAAGAACTCAATGCATAAACCTTACCTCTTGAAGCTCCTCGTTCCTTGTTCTCTTCTTCTCTCTGAAACTCCTTTTCTCGTTGCTTCTGTTCGCCCTTTTTTTTTCCTTCTTGCACTGGATATGAACTATCTGTTAAAAATTTTTTCCTCCCCTTGCTTATGTGTGGAAAGTTGCCATTTAGCCATAGCTGCACTGCCATGCTCAGACTGCCTCCCCTGGTTGCTGCCACAATAATACACCAATACCCAACATTTCTTCTTTTTGTGTCCAAAAACCCCCCAATAACAAGATAACGTATATGATTATGGCCATATTTTGCATGGCAAAGTCAAATGACTTTCATTATTATTTTTTATTTTATATATTTTTTTAAGAGCAGAAAAAAAAACAAAATGGTTGAAAATAAAATAAATCTTGAAATTAAAATAAGATAAAATAAGATAAGGAAAAATAGCATAAAAATAAAACAAAACAAAATAAATAAAAAGTAAGACAAAAAATAAAAAAGAAAAGGAGTATATATATACACGTCCAAATTAATGTTGACCCCTTTTTTTTATAATGTTTTTTTCTTTTTTATTTTTTAAATGAATTTCTTAGTTAATTGTTTTTATTAACCGGACAAAATTGAGTGTTGACATTATACATGGAATCATATAAATCATTAATAAAAATAAATGAATTAATAAGAAGATGCAAACATACTTGTTTGATGTTGCATTCCCTAAATGCATAACTTTGTTCATCCACAACTTCACAAAGTATTTCTTGTGAGGAATGATCCACGAGTCATTAACATATTCAAAGAATACAGGCCATGACTGGCAAACAAGCTCAAGATGATTAACACAATCGTTAAACTTTAACTCATCTTCACACTCTATGACATTCTCCCATGCTTGCAGTACAAAATCCCATGCATCAACAGAATTCACGAGCATTTTGCACTTTGCGTGCACATTCTTTTGAATATGGAAATGACTTAGAAGATGATAACACTCAGGGAACACAATGCCAACAAAATTCATTAGAGCCAGATCCCTGTCAGTTACAATGACTTGTGGACCACCCTCAGACGTCATAAACAAACCTCTTAGCCTTTCAAGAGCCCAAGTGAAATTATTTTGCTTTTCATTGGATAAAAATAGTGGCTGAGAAAGTTAATCCTGTTGAGGTCACACCAACAATCTCAAGCAATGGCAACCAATATTTGTTGGTTTTGTAAGTTCTATCCATTAAGAACACAATATTGAATGAATTTAACAACTTCACAACATCCGGATGTGTCCAGAACAGATTGCTAACCACATCAGATTCATCAACACATCTACTAAAATGAATACAGTGATCACGTTCCAACATCAACATTAACTGTTGGAACTTAGTCCTTGAACCTCTTACTGAATGTTTGTACCTATATTTTGCATTATATACTTGCTTCAAAGTTGTCATATTACACTAATCTTTTTCTTTAAGAGTGAGAAGTATATTTGCAGGTTTTACTTGACTTTTAGTCATATCAACAAACAACGAGTGTTCACTGGACTTCAACCTACCTGCATAGGGGTGACCAACTAGAGTAGATGAGACATCGTGATTATGGTAACCACATTTTACGTTCAACACCCATTCCTCCCCTTGAGAGATGGGTCTGCCTCTCAATCTAAAGGGACAATCACATTTTCTTGTCCTAGATAAACTCGGTTCTGCATCACATTTGTATTTTCAATATTTTCCACCTCTTTCACAACCTAATAATACGTGGGTCTTTCTTCATGGTTGTCCATTATATTTATTTGATCTTAGAATAATAACAACAAGTCCAAGATTAAAAGCAACCCCTCTAACCCACTTAATTAAATCTTCACGTGTTGGGAAGATATCATCGGTTGTAAAGTGAGCTGTATAATCTTGTTCGCAGATATCATGAACGAAATCAGAAAAGTCTAACATGAGACTACAATTTACTTGAGAATCCACTTAAGAATCCAAGAAACTCAAATAACTAAAATGATGATCTTCCATAATGAGCTATAATAAAAAGGAAATATTTTAATACGTGAAACAACCTCATTAAAGGCAAGCACATACAAACAGATAAGCAAAATATGTAATGCAACAAGGCACCTCACTGGACTGTCTCACCTATTACATAACACACTACCTTACAAACATGAGGTATATATGCAAAGTTCTCAAACAAACACGAAGTCTCACACAAATTCTACCAATGTTTCATCACATTCAAAATTGATTTGTTGTAAGGTGGTGATAGAAACTACTTTAGAGAGTCATACAAACCGTTTTCACCTCAATCACGCACACAATACACACTCACTCACAAACTCACGCACATCACTGCACCTCACTCACCTACACACTAAAACCACATTCAGTGCACGGTCTCACCACCCACACAACACACACTACCTCACTGCTGGCTCATGAACACACACACTACCTCACTAACGGCTCATGAACACGCACATAAACACATAAACAACATTATTTTATTTTATGAACGAAAATAAAAGATTAGGGTAACTAACCCAAAGAAATGTGAAGAAGCTAGAACCCTTGCATGCATGCATGCATCCACTTTCAACCACTGCCTTCCATCTCCGTAATAAGCAAAAGAAAAAAAACACTAAACAAATGTCGAAATCCGTTTCAGAAAAGTATGAAACGGATCTCGACATTCGTTTCATTATTTTTTTGTTTTTTTAATGAAATGAATGTCGAGATCTGTTTCATACTTTTCTGAAACGGATCTCGACATCCGTTTCTTAAAAAAAACCAGCGAAGCGGATGTTGAGATACGTTTCAGAAGATTGTGAAATGGATCTCGACATCTGTTTCATTAAAAAACAAAAAATATTAATGAAATGGATGTCGAGATCCGTTTCACAATTTTTAAACAGTTCTTGACATCCGTTATACAAAAAAAAAACAAAAAAAATATGAAACGGATGTCGAAATCCGTTTCACATTTCCCTGAAACGGATCTCGACATCTGTTTTACAGAAAAAAAAATACAAAATCAATCTTAACAAACAAGGTTCCAACATTCAAATCAAATTCCAAAACATTCAATATGATTATGATTAAACTGGAAGGAGACTAACCTGACAGAGAAGACAAGATGAGAGCTTTCAAAAATAAAATTAATGAAATTGCACATGGAGCTCGGACCACAAACCTGCTTCAAGGATAAGTGGCAACTTCAACAAGAACAAGTGACAAGAGAATGAAGTACAGTGACAAGAGAATGAAGCATAGACAGGGACCGCTGCCACCTTCAAGGGACCACTCAGAAAGCGCAGCATTGTGGAGAAAAAACGGAGAGAACAAAACGGGGGAGAGAAGAAACGCTATGGAAATAATTGGGAGTGCAAAGCTCAGATAAAAACCAAAGCTAAAATACAACGTTGCAGCAGTAAATATCATTTACTGCTTTCACCCGCTTTCACCCACCTGCCAACTACAAATTTATTAGAGGTAAAATGGTAAATTTTGGGGGTACCGAAGAATACTTGGGGTGGAGGGAGAAGACGAGTGAATAAAGACCATCTTTTTTTTGACACGTAAATCCGAGAATCTAAAATCCATTCATCTCCAAAAAGAATAAAACAATTTCATGAACAATACTTTTCATCGTGATTAACGTCCGCAGTGTTACAAGATTTTATGTCACAAGAATTTTAGGGTTTTAATCTTATCTCATAAATTAAAAACCACCTCCCAGCAGCCATATCAATATATATTAGAATAAACCCTAACATTCTGAGATGTTTAATCGCAGTACAGTTTTTCGGAAACAGTTCAGCATTTAATCATCATTAAATCCATCGAGTTCTTTAATCAATAATAAAACAGCAGCATAAATTAACCAAAAATTAGGTTTTGATACCGATTGAAGGTTACAAATCTTATTCATAGCATGCGCACGAGAAGACAAAATTGATCTATTTGGGTTAAAATTATATATACTAGATATTAAAAGGAAAAAAAATTAAGGAAAAATAATTTGTACGAGTTTTGAGAATTTTTTCTTTTAAACGCATGAAGATCCTACTCGTATCGATGTCGAGATTGACCCTGTTGTGTCAACCTTTAATCCATGAAAAATTGTAATCTTAGTAATATGATAAAAGCAATTTTTTCCAAGAAATACCGAAAAACTGCTCATTTTTCTTTGTAAACAATAGAAAAAAAACCAACATATACATTCTTTTTTTTTCATGTTTTTAGGAGTCTAATATATATATGTGAATTTTAATTTCATCTCACGAAAAAATAGAAAAAGCCAACGTAATATTTTTTCCTTTTTATATTACGTTATTTTAGTAGCAAATAAGTTATTTTATTAATTGTAAGGTCCACTTTTATTTAGTGTCCTAATGTTTAAAGGCTGCCTGTTGGGCCTAAAGGCTGGTCCATAAGGTGCCAAGGCCCCTAAAGCAGCCAAGGCCCCTAAAGCAGTCAAGGCCCCTAAAGCAGCTAAGGTCTCTCATTTGCAGCTCACTCAGAAAAATTAGTGCTCTAACTCTCCCCTTTTCTCCCCACAGAACCTCTGCTAGGGTTTGTCCCTCCATCCTATTCGAGCTCTTTCAACTTTGTTCTCCCTTCACCTCTCGAGTTCGCTCTTGAAGTTGTTGGGTTTGTTCAGTTTGGTATCGAAGTCCTTGGCTAACCCCTTTCCAGGTAAGGGCAGCTAGGGCTTACTCATGTATTTTGATTTCTTGTTTGTCCTGTTGTTGTTTTACGATTCTATGGTTGGTGTGATATTGTGAATGCATGGAATACCTTGGTATGTTGGTTTAGATTCGTATGTTTGGTTGTTGTAGGGAAACAGTGACGAGAAACTAATGCTCTCACCCAAGCGGGCCTGTCTCACCCAGGCGAGACTTGTAGAAACAGGCCAGGTTCACACTTCAGCTATCGCTCAGGTGCAGAGCTCTTGTTTGAGTGAGGTGACATCTCGCTCAAACGAGAGGGGCTCGCCTAAGCGAGAACGCGTGGGGACCTTGGCACATCATTGTAGTTTTCAGCCCAGGTGAGGAACCTCACCTTTGAGCGAAGGGTGGCATCGCTCAGGCGAGGAGGGCTCGCCTAAGCGAGAACACGCGTAATCAACAACCCTCACTGTTGGCAGTCTCACCTAAGCGGGGGCCTATCGCTTGAGTGAAAAAACCTTTCGCCTGAGCGAGGGTTCCTGGCTTGAGCGAGACTAACGTAAGTGTTTGTTTGGTGCCTGTTCTGTCTCATGTTTTTGATTGGTGGTTTACTGTATGATTTCATTACCCTGTTAAAGCATGAATGGGTTAAGTATGCTTGTGTTAAGTGACTTATGGATTGGAAATGATAAGGTTGGCATGATCTTGGTATGAATTACGAATGAAGAATTGGTGGAAAATGTTGGTATGAGTTTGGTGTGCGTGATAATACATACTTGGTTGTTGGAACATGAATTGTATGTGGTTAGAACATAATCCCATGAGTCTCTAGGTGAGACCTCATAGTGGTGTCTCAGTTGGTCGGGACGTAATTCATGACTCCTGTTAGTGGGAGTTCATGGTGGTGCCCCATCTATATAATTTAGTAAGGGTTCAAGGTAAGGTTGCATCCTGACACTCTAAAGAGTCAGTTAGTCTCACATAGAGCGTACTGACTCTAGTGGTGAGAGTAGCAGGAGGCTTGAAACTCATTAAGGGCTAACCTTGTGTGTGGGGGATGAAACATTGTGACATTTAGCTCGATAGAGCAGGTAAGTCCACCACAAGTGCAAGCATCCGCTGAATCCGACTAATTATATGTATTTGGATGAGTCGTGTCTGAGTCTTAGTGTATTGTTTGCAAGTCATAACATGATTGGTTGGTCTATGCATCTTGAACTAGAAAATTTTGTATGTAACTATATGATAAACTGTTTTCGATTCTAGCTTACCCTTTTGTTTGTTGTATGTTCTATTTGTGTGGTTTTCTCTTTTTGTGATGATCATCGAATTATTGATGTGAGCAGATGGGAGAAATTCTCGTGGTCAACAAGGGAATGGTGACTCCACTGCATAGCCCGCCTGGACTAGATTCTGCTTATTTGGGCTTTCCCTTTTGGGCTATGGCCGATGTATTGACTTGTCTTTTAAATCTTAATTTGATTACTGTTAAACTTTGCACCCTGTCTTGTATTGACATTGGCATTGTGGTGTGCCTCAGGATTCCATTTTAAGTACCTTGGGTATTTCTAAGTAGTGATTTCATACTTCGCATCTTGGCTCCCATATTATTCTGTGTAATATTCTATTTACTATGTTATTATTTAAATGGGGTGTTTAATATATAGAACATTTATAATAATAATATTTCTCTTACAAAAAAATATTAATATTTTTTCTCTTAAAAAATATTAATTAACTAAAATTAAACTCTTTAATTTAATTAATAATATTTTCTCATCCAATAAAGATCAAAACTCTTGTTAGTGTGTGACCTTGTAGGTTCATTACTAAATCAATAATAAATTAACTCATTAAGTTATTAATCAAGATTGGTGTCTAGCAACACTTCTTAACAACTGAATAGTATAAAGTATCTTTTACTTACCAATAGAAGATTAACATAATGTTTCATTTACACCTCTATGTTAATTTTAGAATGTGGTATAACCGTTAAATTCCAATAAGTTAACACATGTGAATGACTTAAGAAATTTCTTTCTTCTTTCATTCATACTACTTTATGCAAGGTCTTTATTTATATTGAGACCAAACTCATTACCAAGATTTGATAAATTTTTTCTTGATTAATTATTAATCCTACTTGAATTTAATCATACACAATAATCATTCAACTAACATCATGAAGCATCAGATGCCCGATATTAAAGTATAACAAATAACTTGTTAATTTCCATGATAACTTCAAGTATAAGGAAATCTTCTTCAAAAGAATTTCCCATTTACAATTCAAGTGTAATATTTAATCATCAGGAAATCCTCATTTGAGTAAGTTCAATGGTCATACCTCTACATGGATCATTTATATGTATAATTTAAAAAAGAGATTTTTTAACCTTTATCTTATAAAGACCACTGCACATATTGATCTATATGACTAAATGATATGAATACAGGATAATCCTATGATAAAAAATAATTTAAATTAAAATTATATAAGACTTATTTCTAATTTTGTAATCTCAATTATTATTATTTTTATCATTTAATGAGCATCTTATATTTCATAAAAATTTGAAGTAATATAATCTTTACCCAAAGTTCATATACGAACATTAAAATACGTCTTATACGTGAATGATTACTATAAGAGATTCATAATATATCATAAGATTTACTTTTATAAAAATCTGTTTTTCCAAATTCAAAAGATCGAAGGAATTTTAGAATTTTTTTCTCAATACCAATATTTTTTTGCATAGCTTTGAATTTCAAGGTTTAATTAGTCGACATATAAATTCAATAAATATGACAATAAAATAATATTAAATACAATTTTATTATTATTAACGTGACATATTTAATCTGGGCATAGCTCAAATCGAACGTACTGCACTGAACCAGAAAAACACATCCACTACACCTCATTCCATCATCTCCCACCAGCAAACCACCCGAAAGAACCTCGAGTCATCATCTCCTAATTCTAACCTATGATCAGCAGAACAGAGAACCAGAGAGAAGAGGAGAAAGGAGAGGCACTATCGACGCCAGTGGTGCCTCCAGTTGCGGACAACGCCGATGGAGATGGTTACGCTTTGGTTTGCGTGTCAGAGGAGAAGATGGATAGTTCGCGCTGCTTGCTCTTCGTCGACGATACCTACGGTGGCGACCAGCGTCACTGGCGACCGGTGGTGCGGCGAGTTCGAAGGAGGCTGAGGCGCGAAGGTTCGCTGTCGTGGTGTTTCTCGATCTGAAATGGAGAATGGAGTGGGGAGGTTCAACGCCGGCGAGGCGATGCGGCGACAACCTTGACCTGTGAGTGACGAACAGAGGACTGGATGCTCTTCCATTGATGACCACTCGAGGAACGAAGAGAAAGGGCGCGCATCTCATGAAGGAGAAGGGGAATAAGGGTGTGATACTGAATTACTTTTCTACTCTCTGCATCCCTGGTTTGATCACCACTGTCCCCTTATTTCTGTTGGGCTTTATTTTTATTTTTACTTCGTACACCCCAATGGGGTTTTCTTCCTGCACCCCCAATATTTCTTGCCAAAGATTCATGTTCTTTTATTTATGCTTTTGAAAACTTAAATAAATAAAAAAACTTAATTAGGTAAACATAATAATTAATCAATTATGAAGTGCAATAGGTAGTTGACTGTTTGAATTAATTGATATTAGTGTTTGTATATGTATCATTGCACCCCTAAGTATTTCTCTCTTCTATCACTTTCACTTTCACGTGTAGGAAAAGAACTTTTGTTGTTGTTTGAAGTGTGAATTTTGTAGTTCAGGATCCACTGGTATTTCACCACTTTGCTTCATTTCTTAAAAAGAAAAGGTACGCATTACAATGCCTATAAAAAGGTACGCATTACAATGCCTATAAAAAAACTGAGCTAGGTTTTTAATGTTTTACGAATATGGAGATAACTTTGATGATTTTCCATCCATTAGTCATATACAGAAGTCGACTTCCAGACCACAATAAAAAAATCCAACTTCCGGAAGTGGACATTCGGAAGTGTTTGTGTAAAACGGAAGTGGACTTCTGGTACGGAAGTGAAGTTATTTTTTACCAAAATGGAAGTGGACTTCCAATACAAAAGTGAAGTTATTTTTTCATAGTCTTCCGGAAGTGGACTTCTGGTCTTTTAAAGCGAAGTTATTTTTTTGCAATTTTACGGAAGTGGACATTAGGAAATGAAATTAAACGGATGTCAACTTCCGATGAGTAGACTTTTTTTTTTCTTTCGGAAGTGGTGAATTGATTTTGTTTCTCCGAATGTGGTAGCATATGCTTTTTTTTCTTTTTTTTTCCTGACGTGTGAAGCTAAGTGACATAACATTGTTTTCTCTTTTCTTTTTCCACTTCCGGAGGATGAGGATATGTAATGTGGATAAATTAAGTGATTTTTTTTTATTTTGTTTTATTTTGTAATTTTGTTAGGGTTTGACTAATAACTTATGCTTTATTTATTATTTATTTATATTTTATATTTAAATTTTATTTACATGAATATTTATTTTTTGTTTATATAATTTTTATTGTTATATTTTTGTTTGTTTTAATTATTATTTGTTTAAGTTTACTATTTATTTATTGTTTGTTTTATATTTTTGAATGAATATTTTTATTTTTTATTGATTTAATTTTATTTATTTTGAATTTTTTTTATGGTTTACTGTTTATGTATGATTTACTTTTTTAATATTTATTTTATTGTTGGAGAAATATTTTAATTTTATTTTTAAATATTTTTTTTTATTTTGAAAAAAGTGGTATTAATTACTAATGTTAGATTATAGGTGGTGAAAATTATCTAAGATGGATGATCTCCCTTTAACTTTCATGGAATCACAAGTAAATTTGAGTTTCATTTCAGATTTCTCTTCTTTTATAAATGAGATGTGTTACAGAGACTATACAAATAATTTTACGACTGATCAAATATTTTCAACACGAAATGAGTTGATTCAGTGGGTTCGAGGGATAACATTTCATCTTGGTTTTGTTGTTGTCACTATCAAATCTGACAAAGCTACTGGTCAACCTGGGAGGAAAATGTATGTATTGTTTGGTTGTGAAAGGGGTGGTAAGTATAGGAAGTATAAATTTGATGTTCAGCCTAGTGTCTCTGGCACAAGAACGTGTGATTGTCCATTTAAAGTATACTACTAACTTGGCCATCCCAAATAGAACATGCCACATGATCAACGAATCTAGTCAACAAAGACGTATCCTCAGACCCTCATATCTTGGTCCACAACAACCTCCTCATGGTGAATTACATTTTCTTGCTGCCCATGAATATCAACAGGAGTTGGTGATGATGGACCAGCTTCTCCATGACCAGTTGATGAACCAACTTCCCCATGAGATGATGGACCACTCTCTCTATGATGACCCTTACCTCTCCTGCGAACAAATGTAGTAGGTCTCTGCCTATGCTCCTACTCAGAAGCCTTAGCATGTGAAGAACTTGAGGCACCACGAGGTACAAATGCTCCTCTTGTCCTAGCCATGTAATTAACAAATTTAAAAACATATTAAAATTCTAATTAATTAAAAATTAAAATTATTCAAACAATATAATTCATTAAAATTATCCAAAATTATAAAAAATTATAATTATAATACCATTCACCGGAAGTCGCTCACGTGCTTACGGAAGTCGCTCACGTGCTTACGTGAGTCGACTTCCAGTGATATTTTTGGCACACCTACGGAAGTCCACTTCTGGGCACAACACTTACGGACAGGGGCGGAACAACTTGGTGACATGGGGGAGCCACGGCTCCCCCAACTCTTTTTTTTTATAAATTTTTTATATATATTTATATATTTTTTAAAATTATATTTATATATTATTTATATTAAGTTTATATTATGAAAAATAATAATAAAAGATAAAATAAAAAAATTTAATGGAGACACTAATTTATAAAAAAAATTAAGGTTAGTATTTTATTATGATTTATGTATGTTAGATTTATGATTCTTTTTAAGATGTTTTTTCCAAATTAATATAAACTCTAATTATGATTTTAGGGATTCTTTTATGAAATTGGTATGAACTCTAATTATAATTTTTTCCAAATTATTATAACCCTTAATTATAAAATTTAGGGATTTTGTGTTTTTCATTGCCTATGGTAATTGTTTTTTAAGTTTTGAATTTATACCGTGTTGATTATTTAATTAAAGTGGTATGAGTTTTATTATGTTTTGCATTGTGATAATTGTGATTTGTGAACATAAATTTTATTTTTTCTAAATAGGCGAGAGGTGATAAATTTATATTAGAAAGATTATGATAAAAAGTAAAAAAATTGATTCCTTTTTTTAAAGAGGAAGGTTTGTGATAAAGATGAAAAAAAAAATGCATTTACGTCAACTAAACTTGAGAAATTTCATGAGAACCAAGAATTCAAGACAATAAAAAACAAATCTCTAAAGTTCTTAGAGTTACATATAATGAATTTAAAAATTCATTAGAACGCGATCCGGGAAAAATGGCCTCAAATTTGACAATACCACTAAATCAAATTGATGAGGTACGAAGGGCTTATCTAAAATGATATTCATGGTTTGATACTATGATATAATATCATGATATAATAGAGAATGATAGTAATATTTTTTTGAATTCTACTATTATTTGTGCATTATGTGTGCTTGTTTGAATTAGAGAAAATGAAGAGAAAAGATGAAGAGCTTTTTTTCTAACTAATATATATATATATATATTTATATATTTATTATATATATATATATATATATATATATAACTAATTTAATTTGGCACCCCTATATTTTTTGTGCAAGTTCCGCTACTGCTTACGGAAGTCACCCCTCTTTTACAAAAGTCACTAATCTCTTACGAAAATCACTCATCTCTTACGTAAGTCACTTTAAACTATGAAAGTCACAACTACAGAAGTTAGTCACCAAAAGTCAATTTAAATTATAGAAGTTGACTTTCGGTATTGATGGCTTACGGAAGTCGACTTCTGGTTATGCCATTTTCATGTTACTTCCAAAACTTATCTTGGTCTACGGAAGTCCACTTCCGTCATTTTCTGGCTTACGGAAGTCAACTTATGGAATTAAATCACTTGCGAAAGTCGACTTTCAGCTTGGTTTATGTTTCAAGCATTGATACCCACTGATCTATACTCCAATCAAATAAATGATGCTTATACCCATAGATGCATGGCAAACATGGCAACAACAACACAAAAAATGAAAACTACGAAGGGATATCATTACCTGTGTTAATGTAGAGGAATGATAGAGAGAAAGAGGAGAGACCAGATGATACGATCCTATCCAAGAAAGAGTATGATCGTTTCTAAATTTGAATCCTTAAGAGGCACGATACGAATAAATCAGAGACGAACGTGAAATAAATCAGAGATGAAGGACACCATAATCTAGCAGATTGATAAGTCAAGTGAAGATTTGTCACAAAGATGTTAATCTTTGATAAGAACCGGAGGCCTAAGCCAAGAACAAAGAGAATCCTATCTTTAATGAAATCAAATTCAATATATGACTAAAAGTGTTTATATTGTTTTTGGTACTTGTATACATAGACACATAAGTTTAAAAAAAACCTGAGAACCCTACAAGAAGGCTCAAGCCCAAAACATAAAAACATAAACTAATTTATAAAAGAAAGCCCAAAGCCCAAAGCCCAAAAACATAGAACATAACTAATTTCTAAGAGGAAACCCAAAGTCTAAAAACATAGACTAATTTTCCTAAAGACTATCCTTCAAATGTGCTTCAAGCCATGATCTTCATATTCTTTGAATTTCAGATTGCTTGTAGCATCAAGAGCCTTGAATAGTTTTGATCTTCCAATCTCTTGCTCCTTGCCCTTGTCATAGTTCTTTTAGATTGTAAAGGTTCATCTTCAAGTTCTTCTTGTATGGAATCTTGGGATAATCCTCTATCATTCGCTCCTTCTTGAAGAGGATTTGTCCTCAAATTTGTACCACTTGAAATTTAGTAGATAATCCTCTATCACACCCTCCTTCTTAAAATGAATTTCTCCTCAAATTCGTCTCACTTGAAGATTCCTTATCATTCTCCCCTGTTTGGAGAGAATTCGACCCGAATTCTAAAAGGTCCTACGCACAAACACATACATAAATCAGAGACACAATTCTAAAATAAAATAAAATAATAGAAATTCTACTAAAATGAGATTTGGATCCTAAAAGAGGCCAATATCTTATTATCAAAGATTTTGGAGGTCTACCTCCAAGGTAAATACCCACCTGCACAAAGCATCAAACAATTTTAAATTAAAGATAAAATGCTCAAAGAAAAGAAAAGGAATATTACTCAAACAAACAACCCAAATATAGGTATAACTTTGATCAACCATAAGTTTGTTAGAAATGGGTAAACAAGCTAATGCGTGAGCATATATTTCTAAGCTTGTGTCTTTGTTAGAAATGGGTAAACAAGCTAATTCGTTGATCTCCTTGTTGCTTGATGAACAAGTCTTCCCTAAGTATCCTTTCTTCTTTCCATTGTTGATGCTATTGCTCTTTGATAAATAATTCGTCCATAGGCAATACAACAATAAGAGGAAAGTTAGTATCTTTTTTCATTGGCAATTCATAATGCTCTCTTATTTCTTTCTCTTTTTCTCTCTTTTCTTTCTTCTCTTTTTTTACTCTCTTATTTCTTTAATTTTTCTCGCTCTTCTTTCTCTTTTCTCTCTCCTTCTTCTTTCTCCTCTCTCTCCCTCTTTTCTTTCTTTTCTCTTTCTCTTTTCTTTCTCGTCTCTTTCTCTATTTTCTTTTGCTTCATTTTTTATAAGTGTTTCCTTCTTATAGGCTCTTTTTAGTTTTTGCTTTGCCTTCTTTTCAATACATATAATTTTTGCATTGTCCTTTCTTCCTCCTCTCTCAAGTATGAAATGTAGTTCTTGAGGTCTTCATGAGTCATGAGACTTGCATCCTTATTAGGACATTGATGAGTTTCATGCCCATAGCCTTCACATTTGGAACATCTTAGTGTACTTGACTTTGGCAAAGATTTTCTATTAGAATTGTGTTTCCGTTTAATATTAGCAATCTTGCAATTTAGCTTTATAATTCTGGATTCCAAGGCATTGACGTCCTTTACCAAGGCCTCATAAACACTAGGTGTATCTCTACGTGTCACTCTCTTGGTACATTCAAGTCCTCTAACTAAATTATCCTGGTTAGGAGTAGGATAATTTAAACCATATGTCATTTCTAAATTTGAATCTTCAAGAGGCACAACACGAATAAATTAGAGAAGAACGCAAAATAAGACATTGATGGAGGATGCCACAATCTAGCATATTGATAAGTCAAGTGAAGATTCGCCACAAAGATGTTAATCTTTGATAAGAACCAGAGGCCTAAGCCAAGAACAAAGAGAATCCTCTCTTTAATGAAATCAAATTCAATATATGGCTAAAAATGTCTACATTTTTTTTGGTACCTCTGTACATAGGCACATAAGTTTAAGAAAACCTAAGAACCATACAAGAAGGTCCAAGCCCAAAACATAAAAACATAAACTAATTTATAATAGAAAGTCCAAAGCCCAAAAATATAGAACATAACTAATTTCTAAGAGGAAATCCAAAGTCTAAAAACATAAACTAATTTTCCTAAAAACTATCGTTCAAATGTGCTTCAAGCATGATCTTCATATTCTTTGAATTTCAGATTGCTTGTAGCATCAAAAGCCTTGAATAGTTTTGATTTTCCTATCTCTTTCTCCTTGCCCTTGGCATAGGTCCTTTAAATTGTAAAGGTTCATCTTTAAGTTCTTCTTGCATGGAATCTTGGGATAGTCCTCTATCACTAGAGAACAAAAACAATGAGTGTGGCTTGAGGGTCAAGCTTAGAGAGTAAGGAGAGTGAGGCAAAGGGTGTGGGGGTGAGGACGGCTACTAGGTTAAAAGAAAGTGAGGGAGTAATTTTCATTAAATGAGAGAGAGAAGTGATTTATTTAAAATTTCAAACTAGTCAGATGTCAATTTTGAATTTTAAGAAAAACTTAGAGGTGTAGAAGAAATATTAGGGGTGTAGGAAGAAAACCCCCAAATGTGTTTTTCCCATACCCTTTGTCTTTTATTGGTTCAACCCTATTTAAACTATACTTATTGCACCCCATTATTATTGTACACACATCACCCATTAATTGCTCACTGGATCTCGCACTTTACTATTTTTGCACGTTTGTTAGTTTCATTTTATTTGGTTATTTGGGCTATTTTAAATTTTGGGCTTTTATTTTAATTTTTCCTAATACACGGTTTTAAACTTTGTTATACTCTCACTTAGTTTGTAAGATCACTGCTATTTCTTTAAATAATAAAAATATTAAAATTAAAAAAATAAAATTGAAAGGTGATTTTTTGCGCTTTGGTAAGGTATGAGTACTCGAATGACCGTCTGTGTGAACCTAGTGCTTTATGTCTTTCGTTTAAAAAAAATCAAAATGTGTTTTTCTTAAATAAAAGAAATATATGAGTACTTTTGTGACCGTCCATGTTGTCTTAGTACTCATATCTTATTTATATCACTTATGTCGTCTGATATCCACTTAACAACCTCACAATAATAAAGGTATGCATACTTGTGTAATTGTCTGTGTTGTCGTATTACTTACTATCTTTTTTTCTCTTAAAAATTCTAAAATAATATAAAAATTTTTAAATATAAAAATATCAACACTCGTTCATTTATGCCTAGTCCTTAGTAGCATTCTTTCTCATTCAAGTGTAGTTCCTGCTAGTATAGTTTCTCAAAAGGTTTTTAAAAGAACTACGTAACCTTGATTCTCTATTGTGAATGAAGATATGCAGGAATGAAGATTTGTGTTCATTATTTCTTAATTTTTTTTTGGGAAATTTAAGCATTTTAAAATCCACATCATCTTTGCATATTCAGTTAAACGTACTGCCTTCGAGCGAGTGTTGTATGGTGCTAACACCTTTTCTACGCGTAACCGACTCCCAGATTCAAAATTTGGTTTTCGTAGACGACATATTATATTTTACGATTTTCCTTAATTTTTTAGAATAAACTATGGTGACGACTCCCGAAATTTTATTTTTTCGAGTTAGTCATCCCGTAGTGATATAGGTTGTGATAACTTATGTCATCTACTTGGTGGCATGGTATGAAATGAGTCATTTTACTAAAACGATCCACTTCCACAAAGTTAGACTTAAATTCCCTTTGGATATTGGGTAAACCAAGGATAAAATTCATGCTAATATCTTTCCCAAGGGATGAAGCAATAGGTAGAGGGGTGTATAAACTAGCATAATGCTAGATTTAGCTTGTAGGCATGCAATAGACACAATGTCATTGGACTTCTTTTCTCATGTAAGGCCAGTAAAATATTTCCTCTAAAATGCTTAGAGTCTTATCAACTTCAAAATGGCCCATAGGTCACTCCTCATGTGTTTCTTTCACTAAGAGTTTTCTATGAGATCCCTAGGGCACACAACATTTTCCTTCTTTAAACAAATAGTCATGGCAAACATAGAAACCTCCTCCAACAGAACAAAACACTAATCTCAAGGTTTTATTTCATTCTCTGGAAGGAACCAATGCATATGAAAATTAGTTGCCCTTGGAATTCAAATCAACAAATAAACCTGAACTGAAATGCATCATTGAAAGGAAGAAAACATTGAAAACGCAAATTGAAAGAGACAATGTGCAAAAAATGTTACTATTAACTCCAATTTGTGGAAGAATCAAGAAAATGCATAAACCCTAACAATGGGTGCTCTCTAAAACATAAAATCAGATTGGGGAAGAGGAGAGAGTCTAAAAAACCTCATAAAACCCTCTAAAATGTGTTCCCCTCAATTCCGCCACTCCTATTTACAAAAGAAAAAACCACTCAGGGCTACAAAATTACAAAACTGCCATTATGGTCAGTAGAATTACAAAAAAAGCCACTATGGCCTAGTGACGTGGATAGGCTATGGCGCAGACGTGGCAATGATGTGGAAACCCTCTCTTTATCTTAAAATTAGTGTCCAAGCTCCAAAATTTGCTTCACAAAATACCTAAAAGCAATTAGAAAAAAAAATTAGACCAATTAATGTCAAATTACTCAAAATTCGAAAAAATGGTCCAATGAAGCCCAATTGAGGAAAATGCACTAACAAAAGATAATTAAACACTAAATAATGACTCATCATGATTCTAGTCCATTAATTTGCCACTTTCTTTCACTTTTTGGTATAATTATTTTTTGCACTTTTCTTTTGTTCTTTTTGTGATCTTTTTCTTTCTTTTAACTCTTTTTACTATGGCACAAAACGAAATCACCACTTCCAATGCTTCATCATATAGTTTGTAATTTGAAAACAAGAAGTAAAATAGTAGAATGCAAACTTAAAAGAAACAAATAATAGAGTAAGAACTTGAAAAATACACAAAAAGAATCTTAACTTTAAAGAACTTGTCAAAAACTAATTAACAAGTACGAATTTAAAATAGAAAATTGAAAGCCCTCAAAAGTACAAGAGAACTAAGAATTAGTGACTAGGTGATTAAGCAAACACAAGAAAAATTTTCATTGGACATTAAGATACCCAAAGTTATCTAGATGTGAAGGGGCATTTCCAAGAGTGAATAGAGTGTTCATTTAGAAGCAAAGTTATTGCACAAGAAACTGAATTATATGTACAAATCACTACACAAAGAAGATAGAAAAATTAAAGGTCTAAAATAAGGAATTCAAGACATGTAAAGACTAAACATGACTATTAGAAGAAACATATAAATCATAAAATCAAAATGACTAAAATAACAATAATTCAACCGAACAAAATGAACAATATAGTCAATAAAAGATAACAATCTTGTGGCCAAACATAAAGAACAACTAAAAGCACACATGGATGGTTGAAAATGAAGAAAATAATGTTGAACCAAAAGAAGAAGACATAATATCACGGTAGAAAACTCAAGACAAGAAGGAAAATGATAGAAACAACACGAAATTGAAGAAAACTAGGAAAGGACGAATTTATCTCTTGAAACATTTTCAACCAAGGCTCTAGATACCACATGAGGATTCCATCTTTAATGAGAGATGCCATGCGAGATGAAGGGTTCCATGGAGTTGTTGAAGGTAGGAAAGCTAGAAGACATGGCCTAAAGAAAAACCTATTCTACAAGGCCTATAATACAAAGCCCAAAATTAAAACCTAAGGTAATATTTACAAACAAAGAGTCCTAGGCTAGGTCTTCACATCCGACTTAAACCATGCAAACTTCAACTTGGGCCTTGCAACTTAAAGGAGCTCAATCTTCTTGTATCCTCCTAACCATGACTCTGGTGGTTGGTCCCTTAGCTAGAGGCATACTCGTACCCGTATCCGTACCTATTTTCTTAGTATTTAAATATCAATTAATTTTACAAAATAATGAGAAACTACAGTATATGAAGCATAATATTATCAAATATTCAATATTAAAATGAGGGGTTTTTCTTCAATATAAAATATTTAGAAAGAAATTATAATTGTATACATTTTAAATTAGAATATGAAATAAAATTTCACAAGAACCCACACATTTATTAAATTTGTAAATGTTAACCTAGTTGAGAAAATTTAAAAATATTTTTTAAAAAATATAAAAGAAAAACAAATATTCAAATTAAAAAATATTACAAATGTCTATTTACTTCAATTATTTTAAATTCTATTGAAATCTTCTCTTTTATACATTAATAAAAGTTATGATACATCACTTGATCAAAATCCCACAAAGAACAAATATTAAACTAATAATAGTATAATTTTGACATATATCTTTCATCTTTTGAACTTCAATATATATTAGTATGGTGATAAAAAAGAATCATGATAATTACATTAAATTATTATATTATAGTAAATAAAATTTATTTATACAATTATAGTGATAGAATTAAACCTATGATAATGAGTTAGAAAATAAAATCAATTATATAAAAAATATCAAAATAGTATTCTACATGATAAAGATAAATAACAAATAAAAATATTAAAAAAAAAGTTCAAATGTGTGTCTTAGAAACAATATGAAAGACCATTGAATGAAATCGCATAAAGGAGAGCAAATGTATAATTAAGGATATGATAAGATGAAAAAAACCTTAGAAATCTAAGAGTATTTTTCAAATATCAACATAGTCAATGATTGAGAGATAACGAAAATTGTTTAGGAAACAAACAAGTTCTTGAAATCAAACAAATTAATAACAATATAATAAAGAAGATAATATAAAACCTAATAAATGAAAGATTTATGCTATTGAACACCTAAGTTGAGATTGTTCTCATGTAATATATATATTATATGAGTATTTTAATAATTTAATCGGGATAGGAAATGGCGAGGATGGGTTTTATGGCGAGTAAGGGGATGGGGACGGGGAGGGGGTGAATATGTATATCCTCATCCCCATACCCAATTAAAAAATTTGGGTATTTTCCATACCTATACCTAGTTAATGCAGGGATTGTTCGTCAAAACAAGAATGAGTTTGAGAATTTCTCATGGGGTCGGTTTGTTTGTCATCCTTAGGTGTAACGTTGCGGTGCAGGTGCGATAGAGTAGTGTAGGGCCAATAATGTAGGACCGATGCGATGTAAGCTTGGAGCGATGCACGATAGTACAATAAGGGCTGAGGTGCAATAGATAATGCATAATTTGCTCTAAAATTTCAACTTTTATTTTTTTAAAAATTCTTTTGTCACATGTCAAGTCAGCATGGTGCCATATGTCAAGTTATTGTCTGAATCTTAATTCAATCTTTGTATTTGTTATTTTTATTCAATTCTATTCAATTTTTTTTAATCGAGTACCAAATTTAATTTTTAAATGTTATATTGATATTTTTAATAAGATATATTTTATTTAAATTTATATTTTACATTGAACTTTATTTAAATTTTGTTTTAAAATTTTAAATGTATTTGTGTTCATATTTTATTACATTAAATTTAAATATTATTTTTTATTTGAATTTATATTTAAAATAATTGTATATTAATTTATATAGATTTATAAATTTATATTTCAAATATCTGTATAACATTATATATCACTAATTTTTATACAAATGTGAGACTTGGTTTAAAAATAACAATTATATAAATTAAAATGTAAAATTGTAAAACAATTTTATAACAATTTAAAATAAATATATTTTAAATTTTAAAATAACATTTAATGTCAGATATAAATTAAAATAAATTCAATATTGTTAAAAATATTTAATAAAAATATCAATTTTTGTAAAAATATCATTATAACATTTATATAAAACTTAAATTTAGTTTTAAGTTGGTGTGGGATGAAATTGTTCAATTTTAAAAATATTGGGAGTAAATTGAATCAAAACAATAAATACAAGAACCAAAATTGGTATTCAGATAATGATTTCACACGTGGCACGATGCTTACTTGACACTTGGCAAGATTTTTGTTTTTGAAATTTAAAAAGATTAAAAAATAAAAAAAACACGTACTAGCGTGGCACATATTTAACGTTTTTAGTGTAATACTAACAAAAATGACCTAATTATTACACATTTTCAAAAATAGGGATACAATTGAGAACAATAAAAAATTGGGGACCTAATTGAGATTTTCAAACAAGTACGAGGACTAATATAGTATTTTAACCTTGGTTTTTTTAACTTATAACCAATTCATTAACTCCTGCCGTGCAACAATGTTTCTAAAATTTTGTTATTCAATTGGATTAATAAAAAAGTTTGCGAAAATCTTTCAATAATAACTCAGTTTATTAAGTCTTATTCAAGTCCCCTTCTTAGCCTTAACATGTTTTAAAACCTACTTCAGTTGTAATCTTGAAATCATGTTCATTAATTGTTTTTGTTACAGATTTCTGTATAAAGATTTTTGTTCATACTCTGTGGCTTAGAGATCATATTTGTCGCAACCGAAATTGCGACGAGACAACAAAAATAATTTTAAAAAAATATAGGAGACGTCGCCATAATTTATTATGCAAAACTATAGAAAAACCTTAAAAAAGAATGGTCTTCGAAACCAAATTTGAATTCGGGAGTTGGTTACGTGTGGGGAAGGTATTTGAACCCCACAACGCCCGTCTTAAGTCGGTTCCCTCTTTAATTAAGTGTGCAAGATAGAATTTGATGTTTAAAATATTTGTTGTTCACTAAAAATCAAACAAAATAAAAACACATATAAAATAATAAAGATTAAAAACAAAATTAATTTTTTATTTTTGTTGGCGTAACAAGGATTGTACCTCGCTCCTACGTATTTCCCTTTGGAAAATTAGGGATAACGTAATTCTTTATAAAAAATTTGTTGTTTGATATTATTATTTTCTTTTTTTTTTAGATTTTAATATATATTTTTTGTATTAATATCAAGAGAACCTGACATTCTACATGATAAAAAATTTAGTTATCAAGCAAATATGAGATTTTACATGATATTTAAAATGATTTTATAATTTTTATTTTTTTATTATTAATTTTAAAAAAAGAATTAAAAGCTTGTGAATGAGTGTTTTGATTATCAAGCAAGTCCGAGACTTGATATGATATTCAATACTTTTATAAAAGAAATAATATAATTTTACATCTTTTTTTTATTTATTATTTTTTTTAGAGAGAATTAAAGCCTATAAAAGAAACATTTTTAATTATCAAGATAAATGTCCTTCTAAATAAAAGGAAAGAGAAGGGTTGAGCATATCAATGAGAAACCCAAAATCATCTAATGTGCGAACCCCAAACACATTTAATCATATAACAGGTTAATTGATCATACATTTGATATTATAAGAGAATCATGAATAGCATTAGGAGCAAAGAGAGTTTACCTTTCTGGGACACGAACAAATCAAAACTGACTAAAAGGATAGTAAGGTGACCCCCTTTTCCGTGTGTGCTCTGGTATTAAAATAAAAGAGGTGTTTTTCGAATTTTTTTCTCTGTGTTGCATTGGAGAAATTTGGTGCTTATATAACACCTTGGAATACCACTGAAATCCTAGTCTTTAATTATAATAAATATATGAGGAAGGAATTGGTCCTGATGAAACATATTATAGAAATTAAATGGTCACATAATATCCACGATATTGATTATAATTATTAACGAAATATTGCCTGTAATAACTAGAATCATATTTTCCGTCACATAAAGATCGTGATCAAATCATAACATATTATTCATATAATTGATCATAATTATTACCAGGAATATTTTCTTCTAACTATTAAAATCGTATCATTCTCTAAAAAATCATTATTATCGGGAACATTTACTTCTAATTGTTAAAATAATATCTTCCCTCACTAACAAATCAATGAGACACATTACATAAGTGTAAATGTGAGATATTTGTTCAAATTATTATAAAAAACATATTTCTCCTAATATTATACCATTATCTAAAAATAGAAATTATAAAATGTCCTCTTCTAACATGTCATGTGAAGAGTATAAATAGCAAACAATGGGTGGGGTTAAAATATGTATAAAACATTTGGACTCATGAAAAGGGTGTGATAATTAAAAACAACTTAGATTCTCCCTTCATTTTCTTTTTTTTTCTTTTTTTTCATGGTAGAATTAAAGTTAAAACCTAACATATTTTTATTTTATTTTATTTTTTATTTTTTATTTAACAAAACAAAATGCATTCACCCGGACGAAATTGGGTGTTGACAACTGCCCCTCTTTACTTAGATTTTACTAGATAAGATAAAAGTGAAAATTTCATTTTATCATAGTAAAAGATAAGTAAAGATAAAACACTAATTTCATTCGGGTTTTAAAAAGAAATATAGACAAAAGTGAATCTCAAAAGTCACAATATTATTATTCCAAAACGCGGGAAAATTTAAACTGTGTAAACACGCGCCAAAATTTATAAAATAGTAATAACAAAAGTATTACAAGTTCCAAAATTCAATAACATACATGATAGTATAACAAAATCCCTAGCTCTAATCCCAACTAGCCCTCACTCCGTCGTCTGAGCATCCTTAGCATCACCTGTATCATCCTCTGCTCCCGTGTAACGAATCACAAGATCATCGCCAAACACAAAGAGAAAGGGTGAGCTGATAAAATCAGAAATAACATATACAATAACAAAAGGTAATTAATGCACCCATCTTATTCTTCTTAATTAGTTCTTGGCCAAGACCTTAACCCCAAGGCTTTTCAGCATTCAAATCACACAAATGGTTAGCCTTGGACTCAGGAATGTGATGCTCGCACGAACCTGCCCGCTCATGGTCCTGCCTCTACGAACCTCCCCGCTCATAGTCCTGCTCTACGGACCTACCCACCCATAGTCCAAAACATGTGATCCACCAGCCACGTACCTCATGCACGTAGCATATCTCAAGTGTGAGCACGAAACATACGAACCTACCTCACTTGTATCCCCACACGAGAGTAGCTGGATATGAACCTCCCTGCTCATATCATCACATGTTAACCACCATCCATGAACCTATCCGCTCATGGCACAACATCTCCTGATCCAAGTATAGCATCATTACTTAAAAGCCACACACATAAAAATCACGGTTTGCAGCGTCATCGCCTGGCGCAACCCCAAGCACTGCCAGGCAAAATCTGCCCAGATCGTCTGGCGGCAATGGGTGTTCCGCCTGTTGTGGTGTTTATCGCTTGGCGGTCCACACCTTGCCACCAGGCGCACGCGAGACAGTAACTCAGCTGGTCTGACCTATAGTACACCCGACTCCCACAGATTCAAATAGACAATATAAGACCCGCAAAATTTAATTAATTAAATAAATAAATAATTAATAAATGCGGGATGGAAGATCATTTATGACATTAATTTTTGATTGGTGTGATGTGGAAAAGTATCAGCTCAAATGGTTGAGCGTACTTTGATTGTGTGAAAGGACTTGGGTTCTAGTCCTATGAATATCATTTATGTGCTATTTAAGTATTATTATTTTAATGATATGATTAATCACGTTTCTCATGATATAATGCTTAAATAGTATTAGTTAGCATGAAACATGAATTGGCATGACGGTTAGCATTGACTTGGCATTGGTATGGTTATGGGTTCAAACTTTGGAGAACCCAAATTAAACCTTATTTTTTGTATTTTTGACTTTGGCTTGAATATGAAGAGTTGATGGAAACCCTAGATGAATAGGCAGCCATGGGTAGCTGGAAACCCTAGATGAATAGGCAGCCATGGGTAGCTGAAAAAACATGCCATAAAGGCCAAATAAATGGTAATTAACATCACTATTATGTCATTTTCGTTTTGTGCAATTAAACCACCTTAAAGTCACATTTAAAAGGTAATTTAGATAGGAGAAAAAGGTTTGGTTTGCCCTCTGTTGGTACTGAGAGAAAAATCAGAGTGAAGAGAGTGTGTTGAGTGAATCATAGAGGTAGTTTGAGGAGGTCTACATGAGGCATTTGGAAGCAAGGGAGAATTTAGAGCACTTCAAGTTTGTAAGCAAAAAGATCCAAGTTAGGGGAGTTTCCCACATTAATTTTATATCCTCGCATAAAGTGTATAATAAATGTATGATAAAAATGCATGAACCCTGACTGAATTGTGATTTTTTTGAGTTCTGGAAATTTTCCAGAAATCGCCTGGCGGGCTATACATAGCCGCCAGGCGGGCTATACATAGTCGCCAGACGGCTTATATCATTTTGTGTTTTTTTATGGTTTCGTGGAGGAACAGCCTAGCGGTGAGGCCCTGTGCCGCTAGGCAACATAGGTTGATAACCCATTTATGAGTTTCTCTAATGAACTGCCTAGCGGTGATGAATTTCCACCAGGCGACGCGAGCCAGAAGAGGTTGAGGACTTGGAGGTACTATTAGGTGCCAAATTAATCCAGAACGTAACCACCATTTCTAGAAGTTGGAATAATGAGTTAAGAAGGATAACTGAATGATGGTAAACCCAATTGTGTTAAGAGTGAGGAAGGTATAAAACTGCACAGTGAAAAGTGTTAAACCTGAGGGTATGAGTGGTATACTTGGGAGAAAAACTTAAACTAGGGATATGTTTTTGATTCAATTGACATTGAGTAAATTGTCTTGAGGACATAATGAGATTTGGAAGATATAGAGATTAGCAGGTGGGAATAATACAAATATTAAGAGAATTGATTTATGGAAATGTGCCAGGAGTATATGGAAGGTTGGAATTCGATAAAGTGCAGAAAAAGATCAAGTCAGGGTGGTGGAGCTCCAAAGGTGCATGAAGAGCTCCATGGGCAGCAGAAATGGATGAAGGAATAGAGGCAAGTTGGAAGGCACTTGCAAGCAATGGAAGGTGAAAGAGGTGATAGGATTTCCTAATCTATGCTAGCCTAAGGAAGGTGGCTAGAGGTAGAGAGAGGAAATCTCTAGAAAGTGGTGACTCTCAAAGGCAATAGAGGGAGGAGTGCTCTCAACTCAAGTTGCATCTATTGCATAAAATTCCAAGAGTGTCTACAAATGAGTGAAATTTTGGCTTTTATATGAAGCCATTTACACATGAGAAAGGAGAGCCATTGGATGGAGTGGGCCTTGATCTTGGCCCTTAGATCAAGCTAGGAGAA
>Ga0214545_1002695_pt1 | contig 34184 bp, 22 predicted proteins | sample CNSS4metaG_FD_160064 | JGI IMG/M metagenome (GOLD analysis project Ga0214545, IMG submission 160064) | Root nodule microbial communities from cowpea collected in UCLA plant growth center, Los Angeles, California, USA - CNSS4 | ecosystem: Host-associated > Plants > Roots > Nodule | place: USA...
AAAAAAAATATTTTAAAAAAAAAAAAAAAAAAAAATAAGCAAATGTTTTTTAATTAATGGTAAATAAAAAAGGTGAAATAAAATTTTCTTCAAAGATTTTCAAAGTTTAATTTTAGAAAAAAAAAACGAAAAAGGAGGGAGGTAGAAAAAAAATAAAACAAGAGGAAAAAAGAAGGAATAGGCCAATTTGGTTTTTAATTATCACACTCCTTCTCATGAGCCTACCATCCCAACATATCTTCTACTATGATTGCTGATATAGAAATTAGTGATATGATTATAATAATTCGAAGCCATATCTTTTCTAATGAGTAGAATCAATATTATTGATAATGATTGATATTGTGCTCTGATTTGATGTAATTTGATTCTCGTAATATGTTGTTATCATGACCAATTCCTTCTTTATTTTGTTCATTACAAATAAGGCTAGGATTAAATTGATATTGCTATGTGTGGATATAAATACACAGTCTATCATATGAAAAAGGGATTGAAAAAGAAAATATTCTCTAGACTTCTCTCTTTCTTATCACCACTCACACATACACACCCGTTTTTACCTCTTTGGGGAAAAAAATAAAACTCTAAAAGAGAAAAGGAAGCTATCATGTAGAGAACGAGAGAGTGAGATTGATAGAGAAGAAGAGACACTGATAAATTTTTAAGGTACGTCACTACCAGTTACTTTTTTCTCTTGATTTGTTTTTCTCAATTTCTCAATTTTCATTATATTTTGTTTTAATCATTATTTCCCCCCATTTCTTTAGTGTCTATCTGGTCACTCGAATTGTGTGACACCTATTATTAAATTTTGTTTTTTTTCTAAAAAAAAATTTAAATAACTAAAAATAAAAACTAGTTTGCTTTGTTTAATTTTAGTGTATGACCGGTCACTCGCGTCATGTGACACTCATTTCCAAATAATTAAAAATACTAAATAACATAAAGGTTTTCAAAATTATAAAAAAATAAAAAATTAAATCAACAATTTCTAAAAGGTTCTTAAAGAACTACATGACCATGATTCTCCATTGTGAATGGAAATACGTAGGAGCGAGGATTAATTCTTGTCGGCCCCAAAAGACTAAAAAATTAATTTTGTTTCTTTTGTACATTCTTTTATTATTATTTTTGCGGAAAATTAAATATTTTGAAAATCACATCCTTTTGCATGTTTAATTAAAAGTAATGTATTAGGACAGACGTCGTGGGGTACTAATACCTTCTCCACGCTTAAACGACTCTCGAACCTAAAATCTGGTTTTTTTCAGACCTTGTCTTATCTTTTTTATTTTTCTATAGTTTTCTAGAATAAACTATGGTGGCGACTCCAAACTAAACTCTATTTCTTTCATATTCTATTTTTGGTTCGTCGTCCCGCAGCAAATTCGGTTGCGAGAGATAATGACTCCATTAGGGACACTAGAGGATCAGACCATTTATTTGAATGTGCAAAATTGATGTGGTTTTTATTCTTATTTTTATTTTCCTTTTTTTTCTTTTTAGGGATGTATATTCTTGTCTCTTTTAGTCTTTGGAATTCTTGTGTTTATTTATTTTTCTTTATTTTGATTTTTGAAATAATTTCTAGATATTGAATCCTAGGGCACACAACATTACTATATATCTTCCTGGGGACTTTTTCTGGTTGTTTTGCAGGTCGGGGTTGAGTATAAATTGCATTTTCCCTTCACACACACTTTGTTCATTACATGAGTGGGGCCCTATACTCGGGTTTGAGTTGCTTTGAATTAGAGAGGATTGTGTAGCAATGCCACAATGGATGTACTTTCCAAGTGGTCATTGTGATAACTCCAACTAGAGTTTGTTTGCTTCATTGGTACACACATTTCTTGTTGTTTATCAATTGTAGTGGGAAATTTCATGAAGGGGACCATAGCTCTAATGACCTTGATCTTTAGGTATTAAGGAACTATCCTTTTGAGCATGCATACTTTGCCTTAGAACTTTTATTTTTAAGTGTCAAACCTCTGTTAAGGCACAAAAGGGAGACTATTTGTGTCATTTACAGTCACATTTCCTAGTATATAGTAATAAATCCATCACAATTTTTGCTTCCTAAGGCTTAAGCATACATTCCATCAGCATATAATGTGAATAACTACCTACGATGCACAAACATGCATTGTATTCCCATTATGTGGTCATCCAAGCTACCTTGTTCATAGTTTCAACACATAGCATGCATATGCATAATTTTACAAAAAAAATATCACTAAAATAAATTCAAATTGTTTCCCATTTTGCGTGTCACCAAATTCTTGGAATCTTTCTTGGGAAAAATGATTAATTAATAAAACATTTTTTGGTCAAATCAGTGTACTGAATAAAGAAATAAAATATTGTTTGTTATCATTTCTTTTGAAGCATCCATCTAATCTTGCATACAAGAAATTGCTCAAATTCATCTCATTTTCCATCTCTCTTCCACCATAAACCTTATTTTTATTTTTCATGAAGGATTATCGCAAAAGGGGTGTTGCCTTAGGATGTTTACAAACAACTCTTTTAACACACAAAAAAAACAAGAAAAAAGTGAAGAAAAGTTTGCTAGACTAAAACCTCTAAAGGATAGTCTAGGACAAAATAAGAAAAAAAAGTGAAAAAAAGAACAAAACAAGGGGCATCCTGTTACATGAACCAAATTATTTTCTTATGAATTAAAGTTTTTGTTGAGAGAAACAACCATGATTAGAAATTATGTGTGGCCATGTTTCTTTATCTGAAAAAAAAAAGTAATTATCCTTTGTTACCCAATTTGAGCCTTAAAAAAATAAAATAAAATTTTTCTTTCAAATTACCCTAAACAAAGGTCACCCTCATACTCTAGGGTTGACATAATGTTTGCATTTGTTTCATCCGAATGGTAGTTCACCAATACAAAATATCAAAAAATAAATAAAAAGAAACAAAAGAAATAGTTATATCAAGAAAAGAAAAAGATAAGCAAAAGGTGAATAAGAAGAAGTCAAACAAATATTGAATGAAACATTATTCAAAGATCCTTGTTTGAAACAACCTCACATCACTTTTTTTGGTCTTTACTATCATTTACTTCCATACCCGTAGCCTTGGCCACGATAAAGTCCATGCAGATAAAAGATTGATTGTTATTTTTGGGAGGTTTTAATTTAAAGGAAATTTTGATTTGCTAACAAGTTTTTTCTAAAAAAATGATGAAAAAAGATTGAGAAAGTGTGTTCAGATATTTGTTTTTAAACATTGGGGCAGTTTATTTTTGGGTGACATGTTTTTAAAGGTTCAAAATTAGCACGGACAATCAGACAATTAAACTAAATATGGGTTGTCCCCTTTCAATTCATTCTTCATGAAAATTCATCTTTACTCCTACAATATCCCCGCTCTAAGCCTAAACCTTGACCAACCTTAAAATAGTCCATCTTTATCAATCTCAACCCTTAATTGGGGCAGTCACTTTGTTTGTAATTCATAAATTCCCATCATTCATTCTGAATTGGGGCATTTATTTACATTGAAGACTATGATCACATTAGGGAGAACTTGTAAAGACCCCGCCATTTTTCAATCTCCTCAATTGCGAAAAGCCAATCACACTTTTGCACCATAAGACCATCCTAGACTCTCACACTAGGGTCAAGTTTTCGAAGCCCCCATCATTTCTTTCGAACCATCAATAACTGGGGAAAGCCCAAACACATTTTGTGCCCTAAGACCAATTCAAATTGGGGCAACTCCCTAGTTAATCTTTATGACCTCATCCAAGCCTTTTGAAGTCCTTGGTGATTTCATGCATGTCATTCAAATAGTGTTTCAAAAGAAATGATTAAAAAAAAGGGTTCATTAGTAAACTGATTAAACCAAAGAAATGATTTGAAAAAGTAAAAAAAATTCAAAGTAGAATGATTCCATGTATTCAAAATAACAATGAAATGGGATCAATTCGAATTTGTTTTCAAAAAAATGCAAAAGGGAAATCCATACATAAGGTATTTCGTGCACCATACCTAGTCAATCCATACATGCATTGATTACATCAACTTCATAAATAAGCAACTACATGGTCAACTCAAACTTCTTGATAGTCAATATTAGAGCCCAATTTGAACACTAGCCCCGAAGCCCAGTTTCTAGATTGGCCCCCAAGCCTAGTTCCCACACTAGCCTCCAAGCTCAGTTCCCACACTAGACTCCATGCTTAGTTTCCACACTGGCCCCCATCCTAGTTTCCACACTAGCCCCCAAGCCTAGTTTTCCATGTTGGCCCCCAAGCCCAATTTCCACATCGGTCCCCAAGTTTAGTTTTTTCTGGCCCCAAGCCTAGTTTTTCTAGTCTCTAAGCCTAGTTCTCAAATTAAAAAAGAAAAATAAAGGAAAATGAAAAATGAAAAAAAAACAAATAAGGTCTCATGATTTCCACGCATGCATCCATGCATTCATGCATCCATCATCATCTAGGTTCAAAAAGAAAATCATAACATGTCTTGCATAATTAATGTTCAATAAGAATTCATAACACATGTACATAAGCATACTACTCTAACATTTCCTAGATTGATAAAAAAAGAAAAATGAAAAATAAAAAAATAGTCTTTTCAATCTATTTCATCATATAATACAACATACACACAATCACATCATGTCATCCATCGTACTCCACAAAATCAATGAAAATCATTTCAAAGAAAAACACTGCTAAAAAAGAGGAGACTTTAAAAAGGTTAGCAAGGACAAATATTTTGTGTAGGTCCCTCCAACGTTAGGCATTTATGTGGTGTTTGTCGACTCTTCAAGATTAAACTTCAGGTTCTCTCTTTGGACAATGACCCTTTCTTCGAGACTAGTTAATACGTTTTTCAAAAAGGAAAAATCAAGTTTTCAAAGAAGATAAATTTTCTCAGATTGCAACCCACTATGAGGCAATGGTCATCTTTTTCTTTACATCAAGGCCCTTTGCATGGCAATGGTCATTGATTTCTTTGTCACATTGAGGCCCTCTACGAGGCAATGATCATCAATATCTTTACATCAAGGCCATCTGCAAGGCAATGGTCATTGATTTCCTTATGTTTACATCAAGACCCTCTATAGGGCAATGTTCCTTGATTTCTTTATGTTTACATCAAGATCCTTTTCAAGATAATGGTCATTGATTTCTTTATGTTTACATTAAGACCCTCTACAAAGCAATGGTCATTGATTTCTTTGTCACATTGAGGCTCTCTGCGAGGCAATGGTCATCGATTTCTTTACATCAAGGCCTCTGTGAGGCCATGGTCATTGATTTCTTTCCTTTCAATATAGACCCTCTCCTCGGGATTGGTCTAATATGCTTTTTCGAAAAGTCAGAAAAGAAAATAATAAATCAAAGTGATTTGTCAGATCAGGACCCTTTACATGGTAACGGTCATCGAATATTTTAGATATAGGCCCTATATCGAGATTTTTGTAAGCTTTCTTTTTTCAAAAAGTCAAATTTGCAAAAAGAATGTGGTTTCCCGAGTCAGAACCCTCTACATGGTAGTGGTCACCAAATCCATTGGATATAGGCCCTCTCCTCGGGATTAGTCTAATCTATTTTTTCTAAAAGTAAAAGAAAAAGTGTGGTTTTCAAGTCGAGACCCTCTCATAGTAATGGTCGTCAAATCTTTTGGATATAGACCCTCTCCTCGGGATTGGTCTAATTTGTTTTTTTTTTCCAAAAAGTAAAAAAAAAATGGTGTTAGATCGGGACCCTGTTGATGGTCACTTAGTCCTTTCCTTTTAGATATAAACATTTTCCTTTGGAATGATAAAGTTTTTCTTTAAATTTGTCTTCTTTTGAAACTCGAATGAAATTAGTGTTTCTATCTTTACTTATATTTTACTATGATAATATGAAAAAGTCAAACTTTCATATTATCTAGTAAAATCTAAGTAAAGAAGGGCAGTTGTCAACATTCAATTTCGTCTAGGTTAATAAATTTATTTTCGAAAAAATAAAATAAATAAATAAATAAATAAATGTTTTCTAATTAATGGTAAATAAAAAAGGTGAAATAAAATTTTCTTCAAAGATTTTCAAACTTTAATTTTTGCAAAAAAAAAAAGAAAAAAAAAAGATAGAGATAAAAAAGGAAAAAAGAAGGAAGAACGCAATTTAGTTTTTAATTATCACACCCCTTCTCATGAGCAACCCAACATATTTTCTACCCTGATTGTTGATAGGGAAACTATTGATATGATTATAATAATTAGAAGTCATATATCTTCTAATTAGTAGAATCAAAATTGTTAATGATGATTGATATTGTGTTGTGATTTGATTCCAGTAATATGTTGCTATCATGACCAATTTCTTCTTTATTTTGTTCATTATAATTAAGGCTATGATTATATTGATATTGCAATATGTGGATAGAAATACACAGTTTGTCATATGAAAAAGGGGATCGAAAAAGAAAATATTCTCTACACTTCTTTCTTTCTTATCACTACTCACACAAACACTTGTTTTTACCTCTTTTGGGAGAAAAACAAAAATCTAAAAGAGAAAAGGTAGTTGTCATGTAAGGAACGAGATAGTGAGATTCATAGAGAAGAAGAGACATTGAGAAATTTTTGAGGTACATCATCGCCAATTGCTTTTTTCTCTTGATTTATTTTTCTTAATTTCTCAATTTTCGTTATATTTTGTTTTAATCATTTTTTCCCATTTTTTTAGTGTCTATCCAGATGTTTGTGCCGTGTGACACCTCTTATAAAAAATATATATAAAAATTAAAAATAAAAACTAGTTTTCTTTGTTTAATTTTAGTGTATGGTCGGCCGCTAGCGTCGCGTGACACTTATTTCCAAATGATTAAAAATACTAGAGAAACATAAAGGTTTTCAAAATTATAAAAAATAAAAAATTAAATCAACAATTTCCAAATGGTTCTTAAAGAACTACATGATTTGTAAGATCCGCTAAATTTAATTAATTAAATAATTAATTAATTAATAAATGTGGGCAATGGAAGCCTTTATGACATTTAATTCTGACAAGTATGACATGAAAAAGTACTGGCTCAAGTGGTTGAGAGTACTTGATTTTATGATAGGACTTGGATTTAAGTCCTATGTATGTCATTTATGTGCTGTTTAAATTATAATTATTTTAATTATGTAATTGTTTTATATAATATTTTGGTTGTGGGGCATGATATTATATTCTTAAATGATTAAGAATTATCATGAAACATGAATTGGTTGAATGGTTGTGCATTGAGTTGGCATTGGCATGGTTACGGGTTTGAACCTTGGTAACTCTAAATTAAACTTCCTTTTTGCTAAAATTAGTTTTGGCATGAAGGTGAAAGGGTAGAGAAAACCCTAGATGAATGAGCAGCCAAGGGAGGCTAGAAAAACAATCCATAATGACAAATTGAATCGCAATCATCATGAACATTAAGCCATTTTCATTTTATCACATTAAACTACCATTAAGGCACCACTAAAAGTCAAATTTTGAGTGAGAAGGAAGGTTTTTTGTGCTGCCATTATTGCTTAGTGAAAGGAGTACGAAAATTGGAGAAGTGTTATGTGATAATTGAGTGCGAAGGAGAGTTAACGTGGGAAAACAAGGGGCGTCCTTTCTGATCAAAGCAGAAACCCAAGAACCCCAAGTTTAAGCGAAGGAATCCAGGTTAGGGGAGCTTTACGCGTTAATTCCATGTTTAAATCTGATTGGCATGCTAAATATAGTAGTTTTACGCGTTAATTTTATTTTAAGTCTGATTGGCATGCTAAAGGTATGATTATGCATGAATTGTTTTATTCCGTTTAAAGCTTGTGGTTCTAGAAATTTCCAGAAACTTTCTCTCTCCAGAACTAGGGTTTCTCCCTCCTTCCTCCACCACGGTTTCTGCCGCTGGCTGTTCTGTTACGTTACCAAGTTGCCGCAATGGGTTCTCACGATGGTTGCTACGTATGTCGCATTTCAATCCATATGTGGTGGCATCAGATCAGAGGTTGGTGCGCGGCACTGCTTTGCTATTGCGACTCCTCAAGGTTCACGAGCTGCTACGTTGTTGCAGAACACAGAAACGATGGAGCGTCAGGCGATATTGTTGCAGCAGAATTATATTTCACTCGTTTGAATTGCGTGGTCTACAAGGCTATTACGATATCTTAAAGGTCTTCTTGCTGGTGTTCCTTGAGTTGTAGCTCAGAACGTATTCCCTTGAGTTGTGGCTTGGGATAGGGGTTAAGCATGTGGCATTCCTTGAGTTGTGGCTCGGGATGGAGGATGAACACGAGGAACTCTTGAGTTGTGGCTCGGGTTGGCGAGTGTTGCCGGTGTGAGTGTGCTGGTTGTCGTCCGCACAAATGGGTCCATATATATTGCCCTCTTCAGTAATTAGCTTACGAGTTTGGTAGTCTTAGGACATTACGAGCTATGTTCGTATTGGGAACTCCAACTGGCGTTACGGTGTGTGATCCGAAGCATGGTTTCCCGCACGTGCTCTATCGATTGTGGTTGATAGGTGTGGCAGCAAGACATCTTAAGGTACTCACTAGAAGACGTAGAACACGGTTAACATGGTTATGGCCATGTGGGATGATATCAAAGGATAGAATTCCTTTGGAGTGATTGTGTTCTATATATATATGTATTGTATATATGTTTATTTTGTTAGCTCACCCTATCTGCTTGTGTGTGACAATGATCGTATACGCGGTATACGTGAGCAGATGATGTTGCAGGTGGGTCTGGTGAGGCATAGAGCCGGAGCGGGGCTAGACTTGGGAGAAGGATTTTCTTAGAGTTTTTATATTATTTTTATGATTCCAAATAAATTGTAATCATTGATATTACTAGACTTTTGATAATTATAATAGTATCTATTATTATGGATTTTGGATTATTGTTGAGGTAATAAAAGGTTTAAAATTTCCCACGTTTCTGGAGAAATGATTTTCATTAAATGTAGTTTAATTATATTTCTTTATTTTAATATTTAAATCCGTAATATCCAGTCGGGATGTTACATAATCTTGATTCTCCATTATGAATGGAGATACGTAAGAGCGAGGATTAATCCTTGTCGAGGCTAAAAACCAAAAAATTAATTTCTTTTCTTTTGTACATTCTTTTATTATTATTTTTGGGGAAAATTAAATATTTTGAAAATCACATCCTTTTGCATGTTTAATTAAAGGTATCGTTTTAGAACGGACGAAGTGGCGTGCTAATACCTTCCCCACACGTAATCGACTCCCGAACCCAAAATTTGGTTTTTTTGCAGACTTTGTATTATCTTTTTGGTTATTCCGTAGTTTTTCAAAATAAACTATAGTGGCGATTCCAAAAGCTTCGTTTTTTCAAGTTTTATTTTTAGTTTGTCGTGCACCGCGATTTTGGTTGCGACACCTTGGAAGAAAAAGTCTTTGTTTGTTGCATTAGTTGTACGCATGTCTAAAGCTCCTTCTTACCAAATTGGTAGTGACTCAAATGAAGAGGGTGCAAAAAGTTCTAGTGAGAGTGAAGAATCATGTAAGAACAAAGGTGAGGATGCCTACCCTTGTAATAGAGATCTTCTTATGATAAGAAGAATCCTCAACAATGAACCTAGTCCCCAAGAACTAACCCAAAGAGAGAACATCTTTCACATAAGATGTAAAGTTTTAGAAAATACATTTCTCTCATTGTGGATAGTGCATCGTGTTGCAATTATTGTAGCACTAGGTTAATTAGAAAGTTACCATTAACTATCTTGCCTCATCCACGACCTTACAAACTTTAATGGCTTAATGAAAATGGAGATGGAGACATGATAGTTAATCAACAAATAAAGGTTATGTTCTCCATAGGGAATTATGATATAGTGTGCTTTGTAACATAGTCCCTATGGAAGCTTGTTATATCTTGTTAGGAAGGCCTTAACTATTTGATAGGAAAACCATGCACAATGGCCTTACCAATGAAATAACCTTCACTCACAAGGATAAAAGGTTTGTGTTTCATCCTCTAACACCTTCTCAAGTTGGAGAGGATTAAGGACAACTAAAAAAATAAAAGAGAGAAAGAAAAATATAAAAAGAAAAATAAAGACACTTACACTCACATAAGTGAAATCAAATGTTCAAAGTGTCAAAGTATAAACCATTAGTCAAATGAGTGCCCTAACAAAAGAGTCCTCATGTTAAGGGCCAAAGGCTTATGCAAAGAGCCAAAAGAGGTCATTTTTCCATTCTCCTCTGGTGGAAGGAAAAGACAAGACCAAACATAACTTTGTGTTGAAAAAGGGAGTCACTCCAAAAGTACATGGATTCAACACAAGGCAAACAAGAGTTTAAAACAAAATGCTCCTAAAAACAAATGCCTTTAACATTCATTTGATCAAAGCTGTATGATCCTTAGGAGATACATGTTTTAGATAATTATTCGCATAACACTTACCTTGTCTTGTGTTTATGGTAGGAAGGTATTTTATCTGGGAGGAAGAAGGCTAAACACCTAGAAGAGAAAGAAGGAATTTGTCATAAAGGAACATGATGATTTGAGGGCAAATCCATTTAAAGAGGGAGGGGATGATGGCAAACCCTGTAGCCATGGCCAAATGCATACATGAGGATGTGTAACACCCCGTCAAAATTCTATTAAAATACTTAGAAGTTTTGCGCATTAAAAAAGAAACTTCCTTTATATTTCATCAAAATAAACTTTCCAAATAAAAAAATAGGTTAAATTATTATCCAACTTCATAATCATCTAACATATACATTACATTATTTATAAAAATTAAAATTGTTCCAAAAACATAAAAAAAAAAAAAAAACATTCTTCCCAAGCCAATCCCCAAAGCTCCTTACTATTGTGCATCCAAATAAACATCATCTGCACCTTTACTTTACTCTCGTATAACACCAGTCATACAATCATCGCAAGTGAAAACCACAACCAAAAACATATAAGGGTGAGCTAACAAAAAACAACACATAACAATAATTTACCAATCATATTACTCACTCACACCATTCAAACCAAATAATTTCACACCATAATCCAAAACCATATTCATGAGAATAAACATGTCATATTACCACATTGTAATAGCTAAACAATATGTCTTTCTCCTATAACTTACCAGCAGCCTGCCTGTTCACCAAAGCCTTATAGATAGGACTTTTTCCCTTACTTTCTAAAAGACTTACAAGTAAAAACTTTGCTTACTCACCAAAGCCTTACGGTCAAAACACGCTTACTCGACTCAAGCCAAAGCCTTATAGCCTTATGGGCGAAAGAAACAAAACTTCCCTTTTTCACATGCTCACCAAAGCCTTATAGGCGAAAAGGAACCAACTTCGACATTACAATTACGTGAGAAGACATATAGACAACCACATCATTCAATACTTAAAAATTAATACATCAATAATACAACAAATAGATGTTGTACTAAAAAAACAGCACCAAAATTACAGTAAACTAAAGTTCAAAACATAAACAACCAACTTTATTAAAATAGAAACAACACATTGAACTAAAAACAATCCGAGTTGAAAACAACAACAACAATCTAAATTTAAAACAGCAACAACAATTTGAATTGGAAACAACAATAATCTAAACTTAAAAAAACAACAACAATCTGAATTGGAAACCAAAAGAAACCAAAATAATAAAAACTCACATATGTCTTCTACTGCAACATAAAAAATAAAACATTCCCGCATCCATCAATGTCAACTACCCATAAAAAAAGTTTTATATATAAAAGAAAAACTTTTACACTTAATAAATATACACTTTCTAATTTACTTCATATTAGTTTTATTAATTTTATTACAAGAAAATCCATTACATATTTATGTCCATTCTAATATAAGCAAACCTAAAAGTTCATATATAAGATAACTCAAAATTGTCAGTGTTATATTCATACACAATGTATACATATACAACCACATACCTCACAAAATGTTTATATATATATATATATATATATATATATATATATATATATATATATATATATATATATATATATATATATGTGTGTGTGTGTGTGTGTGTATTCCAACATAATTTAATTTATAATGTTGAAACTGTGTTTACGTTGTCCACGTCTAAAACTACTCAAAATTAAATTTACATTATCAAACCTAACAACCCCACAAACTAAATATGCATGCTAACGAGTAATTCAAAATATTGTGTAGACACAAGAAACTGAAACATAAATGTCATGGATATGCAAAATGTGAAACTAATTGGCAGCAGAGTTTAGTCAACAATAGTAGAGAATTTATATGGTAGCAATGAATATGAATTGTATTAGCAACAAGAGTGACTAATAAACATCGAAATAAATTTAAGCATAGTAGTGAGTTATGGGTGCATGAATGCTCAAATATGACAACTAGCAGATGCATATGCAGGTGCAGAAATTAAATATGCAATGGAGCTAGCAATTTAACCATTATGCAAGGAAACTAAGAGATAGAAAGATATAACCTGGAAAAATTCAAAAGCACGTTTGAGAAATTAATTTTTTAACTACAAATGAGACTAATATAAGTTGAATCGAAAACATAAAAGCGGGTAAAACTGAAATGTACATTCAATGAATTGCAAGAATTGAGAGTCACAAAATCATAACATCATCAAAAGTAAAATATAAGCAAGGAATTGTAACAATAATGTGAATTCAAATGCCTTGAGTTTAACAAGAAAAGCACAAGAGTTCTCCTCATAGTTGTACTGCAGCATGCGATAAGGCAATTCATTTTTGCTCAGTGCTCAATCTTGCTTCAACTCCAATCCCTTAAGGCGACGCCTCCCATTCCTACACAGCAAAGCTAAATTCACTCCATCAAGACCATCACGTGAGGGTTCTAACAACAGTTCCACATTTTTCCTCTCCTCTTTGGCCCCTCTTTAGGTCAAGTCCTGCACTAGACCATCGAATCCCTTCTCTTCTCATTCTCTAATTGGGTCCCCCAAAAAAAATTGACCAAGCTGCCCTATCTTAATTAGGGTCCTCTATACAATAAAAGATAATTTAAATAAGGGGGTTTAAAACTCAAAAGAAAAGAAAAAGAAGGGCTTTCTGGCAAACAAACTTTTATTAAAAGAGTTTGTAAGAAGGATAAACTAAATGCTAAAAAATTCTATTAAAACTACATTTTTATGAAACTATATTTTTCTACACAATCAACAAAAACTAATTTATTAAAGACAAAATAATATTTATTTAAACTAAAAAGAAAGTTTAGAAAGGAAAAATAATGAAAAATGGAGTGCGAACAGAAATTTTATCCTTTGGCCAGATAATTAGCGAAAGCAAATTATAAAGGAGGTAATTTTCCTTAGTTGTTTTAATTACAAGATTTTCTTTTTCTTATTGGTGTATACTAATGTTATTTAAGTCATTAAATATGTATAGTAGGTTGGAGCACAAGGAGGGGAAGATGTAAATGAATCGCTACCACAACCAATAATTCTAGAATAACTTGGTGCAATGGTAGTGACTATCTTCTTAACACTTATACAATTAGAAATGCTTGTTAAAGTCACAAACAGAACGTTCAGCCTTTCTTTTTTATATGTCAAAAGCATGTTTTTGAAGTTCTCTCTGGCACTAATATATTATGTATATCAATAATATAACTTTGGATGTTGTGAATAAACTTCTATTACTTTTATCAAGTTTGGCTATATTCAATTTGTTATTCTAACATTATTTATTTTCAATGTTTAAGGTATTTACATCTTTGATGCATTGAGAGGAAGAATACACACATATATGGATTTATTGACCATGTTGGCATTCAATTTATTGAGAATAAAGGTGAAGAGGTGCATCAATACATATTACAAACATTTGAAAATGGAAAAAGAGAAGTATACTTTGCACCTTATTTGCAACAGTAAGTATGTCTTTTATAAATTATATTATATTTATGTAAAACTTAATTACATCTAATATTATTTGAATATGCTGGGTCATTGGCAATTGCTAGTAATTCTTCCTTAGCAGAGTCTTGTGGTTCTCTTGTGTTCATTACACAAGTCACTTAAAACTTTAATAATTAAAAATACACTATAAGTGTAAGTTTTGTATTAATTTATTTGTTGTGTTTTATAATTTAAATTTACTAAGTTTCATACTAGGAACAAAGACTATTTACATTAACTTTAAAAAGTGATTGAGGCTTATTCAAGGTTGAAAGGAAAACGTACCACTTCTAGAAAGAATTTTTCGTTCATTGCACCAACTACAAGTACTTAATCTTCATACCATTGAAATTTAATTATCAAGTTTACAATATTCTATGAATTTAACTTGTAGTGCTCGCGTCAACCGAGGAGTTGTGTAACATCTTGGTCAGATATTACTTAATAAAGAAAGAACATCATCGAAAATGAATTCAATATAATTAGTATTCCCAAAAACGTGAGAAAATTCAAAATCATCAATGGTGGTAAATTAAAAATGATTCGGAAACAATTTATTACTAGTTCAAAATCCAAAAACATATGTCTTTCATAAAACCCCAAGCTCTAGCCCTCGCTCCGTCTTGATGTTCCGCCATCACCACTTGGAATAACATTTGCTCCCTTGCGACAAGTCACACGATCATCGCCAAATACAAACAGAAAGGGTGAGCTCAAACAGGATAAATTATGCATAGACCACGTGAATTCCTCACCCAAAAGAAATAACTTCACTCAACAATACGAACACCCTTAGAACCTTGTAACACAAGATAAAAAAATGCATATATAGTCTCATTACCATTATGAGACCAATACATCCCATCACATCGTGTACATACTCGACCATGGCCATAAAGGTATTGTATGCTTCCACGAACCTGTCCGCTCGTGGTCTAACCTCTACGAACCTCCCCGCTCGTAGTCCAACCTCCATGGATCTCCCCGCTCGTAGTCCAACATGCGTGATTCAACCAATTATGAACCTCCCCGCTCATAATAACTATCAAGTGTGAGAACAGAACATACGAGCCTCCCAGTTCATATCCCCACACAAGAGTATCATTAATATGAACCTCCCTGTCCATATTAATCACACGTTCCATCACCAATCACGAACCTACCCGCTCTTGATAATGTCAAGCATATCCTGGCCAAGAGTTGTCACTCTAAAACATGCAAAACACAAAAAATCATCAACCTAACCTATATGAGAGGAGCACAAACACCTTGTACTCATTTAAATTATTAGATGGACCTATATCATTTGATAATCAGAGCTTTGGGTCGATGAAGATTCTATCTTGTTCATGTTTCCTAACTTTGTTCTTGTGTAACTATCAAATTTTTTTGTCATCATTGTTCCTTAAGATAAGCATAGTTTGGAGTAGCTTGAGCCCAAAATAAGTTGTTATTCAAGTGTTGTTTAGGTGTTGTTTGGCAATGTTTCGGTCACTGGAACAACAAATTTTTGTTGTTATTTTGTTATTGTTGTTGTTGTTTTACTATGTTTTTCTTTAGTTATTCTTTTAGTGGTTGTTTGGTGTTGTTTTGGTGGCTAGAAATGCAATTTTGAGGGTGGAATAATGAGTTTTACTTGTTATTTTTTAAAAGGCCTAAATTTTGAATCATAACATGCCTTGCATGCTTAGTAATAGGAGTTGACATTTCTTTAAGTTAAATTGCATAATAACTACATGTTTGTGTCATTATTTATGCCTTTATGTGTCTTACATGCTAATTTGAAGTTTTCTTTTCTTATTTATAATATCTTTGATAAAACGCTTACCCTAATTTGCGTGTATCTTGATTTGGTTGATGAGCTAAGTGTTCATAAGCATTTAGCAACTCATTAACAATATTAATTCAAGTCTAAAATCAATTTTGAAAATCATTGTGGTACCTAAATTGGGCTTGGCCGAGAGGTTTTGAGAACTTTTGGCACCTAAAATGTTGTTTGGTCAAGAGCTAAAAACACGAGTGGATGAGAAAATTTGTTGAAATTTACATGTTCCTTTGATTCTAGAGTTGAACCATCCAATTTGCATTGATGAATATGGCAAATTAGTTCCACCATTGTAAGATCCTAATCATATTGGTATGTATATGTTGGTAAATTTTATTACATGTTTGAGTGTTTCTATTAAGTCTTGTTTCAAGATTTTTATCTCTTAGTCTTATTAAAAAATATTTCAACAAAATCTTTCCATTAGTGCGTAGTTTTGTGCTCTTCTTGTTTGTCGATATTCTTAGTTTGGTATTTGTGGTTTTCTTTTCTTGAACTTCTTTGAGTGGTTGATTAGTGTACATATTTCTATTTCATTGTCATTTTTCAAGAATTTAAACCTTGAGGGTTTTGAACACTCTTGAATTGTGACTTGGGAGTTGAGTGCACCCTACCTTGAAATTTTGGTGAACTAACCAAACACTTTGAGAGTTTAATTTCGTTGTTTGACTTTTGCTAATTTTAACTTGTTTTCCTTGTTGTTTTGGTCTTAGTAGTTTATTGTTTTGTAAGGAAAATGAAAGATTTGTATAACACATCAGCATGTAAAGTTAGAAAGGCCTTATTGACTCAAATCAACAAAAAATCATCCTTAGATGAGCTCCTCAAGGAGATAGAAATCTCCAGAAAGGAAAATGAAAAATACTTTAGAGACACCATGGGTTAGAGATGGAGAAGGCCGAGAAAGAGACTAGGAGAAGAAGGTCTCATTCACCAGATAGCTCCAAAAGAGAATGAAGCTTCCATGAGGAAATGCTAGGTGCAAAACACTACCAAGGAAACAACCCCAAACATCAAGATCCCTAAGTTTCATGAGGATAATAATTTGGAAGAGTATCTAGAGTAGGAAGCAAAAGTTGATCAAATATTTAATGTGAACCAACTTAGGAGATCAAAAGCAAGTAGACTTAATGGTAGTGGAGTTTGAGGATATGCCATAACTTAGTGACATCAAACTTGTATGAACAAATACCTAAGATCACATGTAGCTTCTTGGAGGGACATTAAATCCTTATGTGCGATAAATTTGTTCCTTCCTACCATATGAGAGGAGTCCTTTTAAGATCTAAAGACTTCAACAAGGTCATGTGCTGGAATGACTATTTCAAAGAGCTAGAATCCTTAATGCTTAGGGTTGATTTAGATGAATCTCATGAAGAAAAGGTAACTAGGTTTGTGAGTGGCTTAAGGAGAGACATTTAAGACCTAATAGAATTGTATTCAAGACCTAGTAAAATTGTGTGAGTACTCCACTCCTGAAAATGTTTTATACATTGCCATAAAGATTGAAACTCAATTGAAAAGAAAAGATGGGGTAAGGATGAGTCACTCACACAATGAATACTATATTCATTCATGAAAGGAAAAAGAGAAAGAAAAACAAGATTAGTCCTCTTCCAAGTCTCACCAAGGTCCACTCTTAGGTCTAATTCGCTTAAGGACCATAGTCCTTACCCTCCCATTATTCAAATGTCAAGTTCTATAAATGTTTTAAGTGTTTAAGGTACCAACACATTGCTTTGAATTGCCCAACTAAGAGAACCATGACCTTAAAATCATGTGGTGAGGTAAAGAATGAAAACTTTTCCCCCTCTTCTCCTTCAAGACAAGACTCTTCTTCCTCTTGTGATGATGGAATTAAGCCTTGTGAAGGAGACTTATTGGTAGTGAAGTGCATGCTAGGCCAAGTTCAAAATGAACTCGACCTAACTCAAGAGAACATTTTTCACATTAGATGCCCCATTAGAAATAAGGTTTGCTCTTTAATCATTGATAGGGAAAGTAATGCCAATAGATCTAGCACAAGAGTGGGGATAAGCTTGGCTTAGAAGCCATTCCTCATGATAAACATTATAAGCTTGCATGGATAATTAACGAGTCGATAAACAAGTTCTCATTAGTTTCTCCATAGGTTGAGGTTCTTTGTGATGATGTTTTCATGGAGGCCACACATCTTTTTCTTAGTAGATCGTGGCAATGTGATAAACATAGCTTACATTATAGCAATACCAGTAAATACATTTTTTATTCTCTTGGAAAAGAGTTCACTTTGGCACCTCTATCACCTAGGTTAATGAAGACAAAAATAAAATGAAAAAGAAAAGAAAGAAAAGTGACAAGCCTCCTCCATTCTCCACTTCATCCATACAACAAGGAAAAGGAAAAAAGTCACACTAACAAAGAGAAAAAGGATAACATCTTCAAAGTTGGAAAAATTTTCCAAGAGGAAGGAAAAATTACTTCCTCACATGAAATCAAACTCAATCAAGAAGGGCCGCAAGAATTCGCAATCAAATTCTCTCCAAAGAGGTAAGGATGATGAGCCCTAACTTCTACCAAAGATAAAAGGAATTGCTTAAGAAAAATAAACTTGTTTAAGAGGAAAATTTATCACATTCTTTCTTTTACTTGGTTTAGTTTTTTTTTTTCTCTTTTTGTCTTGAAACAAATTCTAGACTTATGTTTTCTCTTGTGTTTATTGTAGGTTGGCTTTTGGCACTCTTTCTTTTAGTGTTGAGACTCCTTTTGAAAGTTTTGGATAGTGAAAAGCCTAGCCCAACATGAGGATTGTTCTTGGACACTCCAAGCTTGCTAAGGACACCTTGATGGATGTAAAAGGGGCGTGGAACTTGACCTAACATGTAAGACAATATTTGAAATGGAGAGGAGCCTTGATTAACCTTCTAGATGGGCAAGCTCGTGTATCTTATAATTGGAGAGCAAGAAGGCAGGTAGGTCATGCTAGGTTACCTTAGGCTGTCCTACTTTCTAAAGGATACTTTATAATAAATATTGTTAAGAGATTCCTATCCATACTTATTTAAAGGAGCTTCAATACAACTTGTAGAAAGTTAAAATTTTGAGCATATACACTTATGTTTCAATCATTGTGAACATTGCTCTTTTAATAGTGTTCTACCTCTTGATCTTATCTTATATCGTGATTCAAGTGACACCAAAATCTTAGTTCAAGTGAGGACAACCACCGCTTATTTTGGGGACCTAATATCCCAAATGGCATGCCTTGTTCTCGTTCTCTACTCCCTTCTCTCTGTCTTTTGCTTCCGTAATTCATGTTCTTTATTGCTTCCGCACCTTTACGTTCATATTGTTATTGTCTCCGTTTCTTGTTTCAGTTACTATCTCGATTTCTTTTTTCAATCAAATCATAGATGACAACATAAATTTATCTTTGTTCAACTGGACTTAATAAGGTTTTAGTCATCTAAATTAAACCATTATTTCTATAATAATATAATACGTCACAAGAGGGTCCTCAACCTCCCTCACAAACCAATGATCACAACGCTGGATCTTCTTCTGATTTTCTTTTAATATTAACTTTTTAATATTAACAACAATCTTGTGGTCTAGCATATGCTCAAGTTAGATGTTCCGATATATACATCCTCTAAATAACATCACATCTCACTCTTACCATCCACTTTTCCACCAGCTCCATCTACCTATAATCCTGAACTTCATCAATGAAATCTTATAGGCTCAGAATGTCCTTACAAGAAGTGCAAATACAACTATAAAAGCACAGAAGACTACCATGTCACACTGGTTCCCACAAATAAATGTACTTGAGCCAATATATAATAAAAAAATTTACTCCAATTTAATTTCATGTTTTCAATTTTTTCACATACTATCTCCTCTTTAATATTGTTCCTTTCAAATTATTAACAATAACTAAATCAAACTCGTATTTGTCGTAAACCATTACACTACATTAATTCACATAAATCAATTACATTTACCTTCTTATTCACAAAATTTTAACCTGTACAAACAATCTATTCGTTTAAAAACAAAAATAAACCAAATCCAAAGTCGTTACTGCCGCAAACGACTCCTTCCCATTGATCCCTATGCACAATATTTTTAAAACCTGTCCATTAGGGTAATTTCTCCCCAAAAGTATACCAATTTTGTTAAAAAACCCGAAAAAAACGCTAAATGAAATAATAAGATCAAATATAAGTCCATTAAACTGTTTTTTCATATGTAGTGAAAGCAAATAACACACAAAGTTCTAGAATCCATAATCCAACATCACATGGTAGTACATCCGAACACGTAGAAATCAACAATCACACACACAACTGGGGTTATCTATGCCCAACACAGTAGGCAGGTAAGACTTGACACTTAAGAAACCAATCACTCAGAAACCATGAATCTTGATATGCTCCTTCTTCACGATACCGGCCTGTTTATATTCACAGGTGAAAACAACCAGAGGTTAGATGAAGAATCCTGGTGTCCAAATATTTCAATGAACATGCTACAAAATTACTGACCCAACTATGATTTGTTCTAAATACAAATCATTAGGCTACAAACAAAACCGTGATTTATGTAGTTGCTTTCTTTATGTTTATTTCTTTCTTTTTCTTTTTTCTAAACACATCTAAAAGGTTGAGCTAAATAAATTGTCTACAGTTTAGAAGAGTATATAACTAGGTTCGCATTAACCATATAAATTCAAAAAAAAATGTATTATATACGGTCTCCAATATGAAAATGGCAAATTACTTGGCAAAAGATTCAAATGACATACAGAATATTCATTCCCTAAACCAATAAAATGGAAGAAAAATGCACAATTCTCTAGAATGGGCCATTCCAATAGGCCATAAGCCTTGAAACACAACTATGAAATAAAGCAAAGAAATAAGAGAGAGAATACATGAAAATCAAAAAAGAATTTAATTATAGTAACACATTGCATAACACAGATGAAGATATAGTTACCTGGACTAGAAAGGTTGAAACATTCTTCCGCTGATCACCTTGAAGTTGAATAACCTACAAACACAAACACGTAAGCAACAAACAAGGATAGATCATTATTTGACAGGAGGATGTCACACAAACCTGTCCTAGTTCTGGGTCCTGAACAACGGTGCCATTGCAACAGAACTCTTTCTTGACGTCTTTAAGTATCTTGTTATAGCTGAATTCTTTTTTCAATCCCTGAACAGTTGTCAGGCTTTTCCTACCATTTCGCTGCTGTACGCGAATATGCACATACTCCTTTGAACCAGCACCCGAGTCATCAGCATTTGCCTCAGCAAAAGGATCTATATATCGAGGGCAGATCATTTATTAGATTTAACCACTAACCCTAATTAACATAATCACAGTATCTACGCACTCGAATATACAATCGTGACACAACAGTGAGGGCATGCATGCGTAATAGCACAACTTTCGCAAATGATGTATCAATGTTGGAAAAACTGAATATAAAATTCACCAGCATAAACTATAAGATTGTCTGAATTTACAGGACAACAGTCTTCAACCATGGAACAGGATCAAATTTATATTGAAAATAACATGTCCCTGATAAAACTCAAAATTTGAAAAGCTGACTGTAAAAGTCACCGTAAACCAACAATCAGCAAATTATAAGGTTGTCTTAATTCACAGGACACCAGTCTTCTTTAACCATGGAACATAATCAAATTTATAATGAAAATAGCATGTACCTGATAAAACTCAATTTTAAAAGCTTAGTATAAAGTTCACCATAAACCAACAATCAGCAAACTGTAAGACGTCTGAATTGCCAGGAAAACAGTCTTGTTCAACCATGGAACATGATCATGTTCATAATGAAAATAAGATGTTCCTGATAAAACTCGATATTTGAAAAGCTGAATATAAAATCCACCATAAACCAACAACCACCAAACTATAAAATGTCTGAATTAACAGGACAACAGTCTTGTTCAACCATGGAACATGATCAAATTTATAATGAAAATAACATGTCCTTGATAAGACTCAAAACTGAAGGGAAATACCAAATTCCACTGTCAGGAGTACTTAGAATTAAATGGAAAGTGAACAGATACATATTTAGTCAGACAGTACTGAAATCTTAAAAGGAAATCTAAAGACGATACGTATAAAACTACTATGGTGAAATAAAGGTAAAAGATAAAAGTTTGAGCCTATAATCAACTATAACTGTCTTGTTTGTGCAAGTACATATATAATGCTAATACCACATGTATAATGAACTCATAATTATTCCCTTAAGAAATATCACATATCACGGAGAAGACAATTCATCCACATACTAAAACATCTGCAGGAACACCTTAAGAAATATCACATATCACGAGAGAGGAGAATTCATCCACATACTAAAACATCTGCAAGAACTCACAACATACCGAAGGCAGTGGGAATTTGAGCGTCTAATTCAGACATAAAATTTGACTCTCTATGACCGAAGGTTCCACCAACCAGATTGCTCAGACCTGACATTGCAATCAACATGTTAGCTAAATTGAATTACCATAGTAGCACACTTCACAAAAGTACAAGAGCAAAATCCATGTCATTAATAATCTCCATCACATCAAAAGAATCTTCAACACAACAAACTAGAGAAAATTTCATCAATGACCATCCCATGTATTAAAAAATTTCTGACCTCTGTATCCAAAGCTGCAAAATAATTACATTAAATGATTTAAAATGAAAGCGATCGAAAAAAAAGAACCCAACTAGTTTATCCTACACCACAATTTAGAACACTAACTTTAGAAAAATTCAAAAGAAATAAATAGCAAAAAGCAAAATCCCATCCAAGATTTCAGATTTTGCTTTGAAATCTTGAAATCGATAATGACACGAACCTCAGTCAAAAACTATCACAGAATAAAAATACCATGCCTCAAATATCACTTTACACCCAAATCAACCGCAAACAAATTAAATTAAAAAAAAATAAAACAAAACAAAAAAATAAAAAATAAAACCTTTTCACTGATAAGAAACACTCAGAAAAGATCCGATCAAGACTATATCAGAATCAAATCAAATTCACGCACAGAAGATGAAAGATTTAGGAAAAACAAAAATAGGGAGTAAATATTTAGCAAACTTAGAAGAAGGATGATAAAGCAAAACAAACCCAACCCTAAAATTAGCGAGTAAGAGAAACAAAATCTTAAAACGGATGATGAGGGATTACCTGATCCTGAATTTAAGGTTTCGATACCTGAAAAATAGGGTCAAAAACCGAAACCCTAAATTGGATAAGACTGAGGTGAAACTTTGATCGGTTTCTCTGTCTAGGAGACTCGGTGAGGTATTTACGTTTGGGAAGAAAATGGATTTATTTAATACAGAGATCAAAAGCGGCACGCGTGTCGCGTGTAAAGAACTTGGGATCTAACTTTGAGTAAAAGACACGCATATGAGAGAGTTTACCTTTTATTATGAAAAGAATTCGCGAATAATCTTTCTAGGTGTGTATCTACTTTTATTCTATAACAAATATTTTACGAAATTATGTTAATATTTAATTCTTAAAATAAAGAAATTAAGAAATATTTTCATAAGATAGTTATATATAAATATTTTTTATAATTTTTTATAAATAATTTTTATTATGTAAATGATTCTTTTTATTATAAATAATTATAATTATTTAAATTTAAAAATATAATTATTAAATAGTGAAACTGAAAAAACTAAATTATATGAGTAATTATTTAAATTTAAAAAATAATTATAAAAGAATAAAATTGAAAAAAAATTATATAGTGAATTTATTATATTAATAATACAAATTAATGATAGAAATATTGTGAAAATCCCATTCTTGTACCTAGGTTTGCCAATTTGGGGGAACCCAAGGAAGAAACATTTTTGGCAAACAATTGTCAGCAAAGTCAGAAGTAGGCTATCAAGTTGGAAAGGTAAACTTTTGTCTATGGCTGGTCGGGTTTACCTTATCAAATCAGTAATATCAAGTTGGAAAGGGAATCTGGATACTTGGAGTTGGAAGGAAATCGTAGAAGGAGCATACACTAAAAGGTCTACATATATGAAGTTGATGGGTAGCTACGAAGGGGAAAGCAACAAGGTGTTCACAGAGTTATGGAGTATAAGAGTGATTCCAAAGGCACAATTATTTGGGTGAAGGCTACTCTTGGATAAGTTACCGACAAAGGATAAATTATCGGTGAAGGGGGTTCAATTACAACACTCTTTGTGTGAGTTATGCCTAGATTGTGAAGAGAGTGCATCACACCTATTTTTCTCTTGTACAATGTCTCAAAGGTGTGGAAAATGTGTGATAGCTGGATAAGGGTGAGCTCAGTGCATCACAACCAAGCTAGGATACACTTTCAACACTTTCATATGAGTAGCTTGAACACTAGGCAAAACACAATGTGGAAAGGAATGTGGCTGGCTATAGTTGGGGAAATTTGGAGACATAGGAATGAGGTGATCTTTAAGCAAAAGAAAGTTGACACTGAAGAGATTTTTAGTCTTGCTCAAGTTAACGCTTAGGCTTGGTTGAAACATAAAATTCCTTCGGTAAAGTTTTCATATAGTGACTGGTACTTCGCTCCTATTGTGTGTTTAAAATCTCTTTGATATGATGCTCTATGTGTTTAAGTTGTCAGGTGAGCATGAAAAGGATTCCCATGTCTAAAGCAATGAGCTCTTCATCAGTGATTATGCACACCTCTTTGGTTACTCTGTAACAACCAAGAGAACATAGTCTCGGGAGCGCAATGAACCATGCATACTGTAACATCTCGATCGGATATTACAAATTTAAATATTAAAATAGAGAAAATATAATTAAACTGCATTTACTGAAATATCATTTCCCCAAAATGCAGGAAATTTTAAAACTTTTATTACCTCAGCAATAATCCAAAAAATCCATGATAATAAATACTATTATAATTGTCCAAAAGTCTAGTAATATCCATGTTTACAATTTATTTGAAATCATAAAAACAATATAAAACTCTAAGAAAATCCTTCTCCCAAGTCTAGCCCCGCTCCGATTCTACGCTCCACTAGAACCACCTGCAACGTCATCTGCTCCCGTGTACCGCGTACACGATCATCGTCAAACACAAGCAGATAGAGTGAGCTAAAGGAATATAAACATATGCAATAATTTATGTAACAAAACACACACATTAAAGGAACTCCATCCTTTGGTCTCATCACACATGGCCACCACCATGTGATCCATGTTCTACGTCTTTGGTTGATAATCTCAAGCTATCATTGCTATCCAACCTACAAGCCACCACTTGTAGAACACATGCGGGAACACTCGCTATTCCAAGCCACAACTCAAAGAATGCTTCAGCATCTTACCCTTGAGATATCACCCAAAGTCTCGTAGACCACGTGCATCCAAAGCAAGCAAAACACAATGTCTGCTTCATCAAAAATTGTATGGCGTTCCACACGAGTTGCCAGGCGAAAAAGGCTTCCAGACTGCCTAGCGGACACCTTACGTCGCTAGGTGCCATACGCTTTCCAAAGCCTCTACCAGATCTTTTCTGCCTGGCGGGATCACATTTTTCGCCAAACGCCATGCGTTCCAAGCTTCTATGGTTTTCCCTTATCACCTGGCAGCACACCCCAAACTGCCAAGCAGCACTCGCCAAACACCATGCGTTCCAAGCTTCTTTGGTTTTCCCTTATCACCTGACAGCACACCCCAAACTGCCAAGCAGCACACCCCAAGCCGCTAGGTGCCACACCAGTAGCGTCATTGCTACTAGTTTTTAGCACTTTGAAGCAAGTTCCAAAGAACCTCAAGCACTATACATACAATCCATAACATGAAATATGATTATCCAGTCATAATCACATGACTGGATCATAGTCCAACACAATCCCAAACAACCAAACAATATACAAAAGCAAGAAGAATACATAACCATTGTCCAAAATATCACACGGACAATAAAATAGTAATAATAATAAAAAAAACAACAATAACAATAATAATAATAATAATAATAATAATAATAATAATAATAATAATAATAATAATAATAATAATAACAAAACGAAACAATACAAATAATAAAAATAATAATAAAATAAAATGAAACAATAATAGTAAAACAATAATACTAATAAGATAAAATAATAATACTAAAACAATAAAAATAAAATAAAGCAATAATTATAATAAATAATGATGATAATAATAAAATCATCAATAAAATAAAATAATAATAATAATAATAAAATAGAAGTAGTAATATTAATAATAAAAATAATAACAAAATAATAATAGTAATATAAATAATTATAATATAAATAATTATAATATAAATATAAATAATAATAATTATTATTATAATAATAATTATAAAACAACATTTTATAAATAAAAATAATAATTAAAAAAATAATAATAAAATAAAATGAAACAATAATAATAAAACAGTAATATTAATAAAATAAAATAAAAATAATAATAAAATAATCAATAAAACAAAACAATGATAATAAAAATAATATAATAAAATAATAGTAAAATAAAATAAAATAAAAATATTAATATTAATAAATATAATTATAAAATAAAAAAAAATGAAATTAATAATAATAATAATCAAAATAATAACAAAAATAAACATAATACAAATAAAAATAATACAAATAAAAATAATAAACAAAAATGATAGTAGTTGTAATAATAATAATAAAATAATAATAATAATAATAACAATAATAATAATAGAAATAATAATTATTATTATAATTATAATTATAATTATAATAAAATAATAATAATAATAAATAATAAGGATAATAATAGTAATAATAATGGTAAAATAAAATAAAATTAATAATAAGAATAATATTAAGTGTGTTGTGTTTAGAAGAAAAACTCTAAACTATCTTATAAATGCACAACCATTTAACCAATTTATTTTTCATGATACTTCACATCATTCTATAATTATGTTATCACTCCTCATGACCCAACAGATTGTTAAAATAATAATAATAATTTAAATAACACATAAATGACATACATAAGACTTCAACCTAAGCCTTTTCACACAATAAAGTACTCTCAACCACTTAAACTAGTACTTTTCCACATCATACATGTTAGAATTAAATGTCATAAAGCTCCCACTAACCGCATTTATTAATTAATTATTTAATTAATTGGTTGAATTTCACGGGTCTTACACATACCTGGTTTTGTATTCACTTTCTGTGTAATCTTGTAGACTAACTGGGGAATTTGCAATATGGGTGGCTAATCTTAAGATTCCTACCCAACTTGACATTGGGAAGGCATAACTCTTGTATTGAAAGTCCAGTTTAATTGTTCTGCTAAATTATTGTAGAAGCATAGTATGTTGTTGGCGCCTACTCAAGCTCTATTTCTTTTCCAAGAATGTTGCTTAGATGTTGTTCGATTGCCCCTATGATATATATTTTATGCCCAATGTCTAGGGGTGTCTTAGCTTTTGTACGTGAAAGTTTTATCATTGTTTTGACAGGTTTTGGAGATGCACTACATCTTTCTATCATCTTTTTGTAAATGGGTTAGAGCACTTATTATTAATTTAATTTAATTCTTTTCCGATAAAAAAAAAAGAAATATTGTGAAAAAAAATTGTTTTAAGAGTGAAAGTATTTAAATAATGAGATCCTATTATTATTTTAATAAATAAAAAATTATATATTAAATAGAAACTTCATAAAATGATCTCATCACTTAAAAATACTTCATCTATCTAAAAAATATTTTTCTATGAGTTTTCTCCCTTATCTCTACAGTATCTCAATGTGTGTTCTTTTGTTTGACGATCAAAGACTACAAGAGTGACCCCTACAACAAGTTCTCTAATTTTATTTGATTTGTTTCTGATTAATTTGATTTTCTACTCTTGTTTTGGTTAATTGTTCTTATGTATGCATGTGATCAATCTGGAATCGCATGTGACTTCTAAGTTTTCTTTGTGAGTCTCTGCTGATCAATGGTTCTGATGATGTTCTCTAATCATGTTTATGTTGCTCCTAGGTTGAATTGTGAGCTTCGTCAATGAAAAGGGAGATTTGGTACTTTTATGGTCGTTTCAACCATCTTTAGGCAAGGAAAATTAATTATGTTGTGTATAACTAGTAGAGCTGTTGAATTGATAAATTTAATGACTTGATTGAATTTGGGTGGTGAAATTGATTTGTTATGTGTTTCTTGATATCTATAAATGGATATGTTAATTGTAATGTTGTTTGCTTAAAAATGTTATGAAAAGGATAGGTTCTGGTAGTTCAAGTTGCATTGATACTAGGGATGAAATTGAATTTTGGTATGTAATTGATATATGTGAAGTCTCTATGATTGTCTAAGCTGAATTGGGAGTGACAATTCTGCAGAATTGTTGTTCTGTAGAATTGTTGTTCTGCAGAATTATGCAGACTCACTGGGCCAATAATTCTCATTGGGCAAGTAATGATTTGTGGATTTCACTAATTTGGAAATTGCTAGGCGAGTTATTCTCGCTGGGCGAATTTCAGATCAAGGATTCCCCTGATTGAGAGTCGTTAGGCAAGAAATTCTCGTTGTGCGATTTATGGAGGGATATTTTCTTTAGACTCCCAGTGAAACACTCGCTAAGCAAACCCTTAGTCGTTGGTCGAAAAAGTGTCTTTTCGCCCAACGAGAGGATGAGTTTGTTGGACGAGTGTGTCAGATTCTGAACGGATAGTAGTTAAATAGATTTAGAATCTTTGTATGTTTTCTATACATGATTGGTAATGATTATTAGATTCTACATATAACGTCTATGAGCATAAAATGTGATGTGATAATAAGAGTTTCAAGGGGAAATTCTATGTGGAGGTTTTAACGTATGCATCTACATAAGGATTCATTATAGTATGTATCCTTTCTCTAATAATTACTCACGCTCAAGTGGAGCAGAGTAGGTTATGTGGTGAAGAAAAGAAGAAGGTCTTAGTCACTGGACCAGATCAAGTCCTAGGCGTGAAGGGGATTTACATTGTTGTTAGTTGGGTGATAAACCCTTGAGGCCAAACTTTGCAAAGTTTGGGAACCATCCGCAAGTGCAGGCCACCAGAGAATCCAATGTCATATGCATGTATCCGGATAATTGAGTTAGTGTCCACTGTTTATATGTTATAATAGATTTATATGTTGTTTGTGGCATGAAGTTTATGACATGATGGTGAATTACTTGAGTTCTTTTGCTATATTATCTTTCCTTGTGTTGTTGTATTTTGTTATCTCTTTTGCGATGATCACTTAATTGTGAGCACAGGGTAATGTAGGTGAGGATACTCCTATTCTGGCAAGCATTAAGGTTGCAGAGTAGAGTCTGGTAGCATATTAGTAGTTTTGTTTGTTTTAGAGATTATAAACTCTTAGATCTTTTCATAAATAGTTTGTATATATTTATATTAATATGGTTATTGTAGGATGATTGTACTGATTCATATCATTATATAATATTATATTTAGTAGTTTATAATTATTAAATGGAATGTTACAAATATAAACTAATATATCCATTTTTATTTAGTGAGAAAAAAATATTAAAAATATATTTTATCCTTATTAATAAAATTAAAAATATAAAAAATATATTTATAAAAAAATATATATATATATATATATATATATATATATATAAAATAAATATTTTATAATTCTATCATATGTAAATATATTTGTTACAATAAAGTTTGGAAACTAAATATATACACTAAAAACATTTATAAAAGTAATTTTTTATTAGTAGATTAACAAAAACACAAGCAGACATATGTGTGTTTGATTATTTAATTTTTATAGAAATTTGAGTTAAAATGAATAAGAAATATATAATTTTTTTAAAAATAGTTATTAAATATAAAATTTTAAAAGTGGAATATGTACATAAAAGAAATTTTTAAAATAACTGTTAAAGACAAAAAAAGTTTTTGAAACAACGGTTAAAGGTAAATTATTTATAAAATAATTAATTTCAAAATAATAATTAAAGATAAATAAAATAATAAAATGAGGATACAAAAGAAGGTATTCTTTATATATTATTATATTATTATAGATATAGATTATTTTATTTTATAATTTATATTATAAGATTATTAAAAAATAAAAGACATAATATAGTATCATATTACATATAACTATGATAAAAGTTTTATAATTTATTACAGCATATACGTAAATATAATTATTCATCCTAAACTTATCAGTTTACTAAATTAAAAATTAATCTTATTCAATTTCTGTGCTTTGTTATTTGAGTAATTAAGATATTCATATTCATGTGTAAACCGACATATACATAAAACCCTATGTATCTAAAGAAAATTGACACTAGTATAAAACTTGAAAAGGGAATAGATTAATTCCTAAGTTCACAGTTGAAATATTTACATGAGAAAGATTTTGTCACCATGAAAAGAAGTGTTTGATTGTGGAATTAAAAAATAAATAAAAAAAACTTTAGTTTCTTGATAACACCTGAAAATTTCAAAGCACTGTAGAAACTACTTAGAGGTTGGATATGAATAACATCACCGATAAGTATTTTATGATAAATTTGAATATCGAAAATAATATTATAAAAGGTTATAGTAATGATCTGGAATGGAATGATAAGGATAGTTATCTAATCGATAAAGATATTATATGTTTTTGTTTTTATTTATATTAATAATGATATTATCATTATTAAATATTTTATTTTATTAGATTTTTTTTATATGATGAGACATTTTAATTTATATATTGAATAAGGTTATAATAAATTAGTAAGTTTTTTTGAATTATTTTTCACCAAACACTTTTTAGACCTATTTGTACTATTTTTGTAAACATATTTTCTTGTCTTATGACTTACACATGTTAACATTAATTGTTTAATAACTATTTCCATCTCTATCACAACTAAATTGCCTAAATCTAGTATAGTAGCTAAGATTTTCAAATTTAGGTTTAGTATTAAAATGTGTTGTTTGCATACGCTATTTAAGGGTGATCATCAGATTTTTAATGATTCAATTAACATTAATTTTAGATTTAAATAATTAGATTAGACTTTCAATCCAAACCTATTTTTTCAGCAAAATTAATTTGGATTTTTTTTAAATTTAAATTCAAATATTTAGTTCAAGATTTAAATTCATATCTAAATATTTGGATCAAGTTCAAAATTCAGAATCTATTTTTTATAAAAGAAATTTAAATTGAATTTTCTAAAACTTGTGTCCTTAGGACTGACAGGATTGAATTTGGCAGAATTTCGGTCGGGGCCAACTCGGTTGAATTTCAGCATGGAATCGACTCGGCTGACTTTTGATCATGGCCGACTCGATCAAGTTTTGGTCGGGGTCGACTTGGTCGAATTAGGCCAAATTTGGATCAAGATCGATTCAGTAAAATTTCGGTCGAGATCGGCTTGACTGGATTCGACCGAATTTCGATGGGACCGACTTAGTTTAATACAGCGGGGCCAACATCATTATTATTATTATTTTAAAGTTTATGCGAAAATCATTAAATATGATAAGAGGAAGATTTTTCAAGTTTGCATTCATCAGAAAATGTTAAAATGGTACAATATTTAGTAAGAAGGATTAAATATATAGCATACTACTCATAATTATGATGGACATTAGTTTGAATTTGTTCCATAAAACTATTATCAATAAGATCAATGAGACTACCATTTATGTTGAGTTGCACCTAAACCTCCCTATTATTAGATAGATCGATGAAAAAATAAATAATATATGCATATATTATTTATTATATATTATTTATTATAGTGTCATTAATTATAGTTGTTAAATTAAGTTCAACAAATTTTATGTTTAATTTTTATTATGTTTAAATAATTAAGTATAAAATATAATTTTATATATTATTAAATCATGTAAAACATAAATTTAACCTATCAAATACAACTTGTATGGTTAAATAAATGTAAATGTTGTTCAATATATGTATTGTTTGACAAATAGAAGTGTTGTGTCTATGCATTATCTATTAGAATGTTATTTAGACAAGCATAAACAAGTATACTTAGTTAAATAAGTTTTTCCTTGGATAAACGATAAGTATATTTTATTCATATATGTAAGTTAAAAGCTCTTCATAATACATATCAAACATTTCATAATATTTGTCAACCATAAAGATCTCTCAAAGAAAATGATGAAGGTTGCTTCATTCAAACAACTAATTTGGAAAAGACAAGATGCCAATACTACAAAGTTAGTTAGTTGTGTCAGGTCTTGCACTTTGACTAAAAGGAAGAGAGAAGTCAATTACCTTAGGTTGTGAAGCTTTGAGAAGTGTTGCCAAAGAACTCACATGTTGACAAAAGCAATACAAGTCTAAATGCTGAAGCAAGATTTTGATGATGATAAAAGAAGCCATGAAAGCCATCTGGAAGTCAATATGAAGACCATGTGTTTTTGTGTTTAAAGCTATCTTGTAAAATGTAATTAGATTAGTTAGAATCAGTATTATACAAGAAAATTCTGGTATTTTTCGAAAAATCAAAGTGATAATCGATTATCACTTAGAATAATCGATTATCCTGAGCTGAACCAATTTTTTCAAGAAATCACTGGAATAATCGATTATCACCTCTGATAATCAATTATCTGCTCAAAAATTTGTTTTTCATAAACCACACTGGAATAATCGATTATCACTAGTGATAATTGATTATCCTGGTCAGTTGGGCGCGACTGTTCAACTTTTTGACCTAATTTCTGAAACTCCTATTTAAGGAACCTCAGAGTTATTTCTCACTCACCTTTTTGAGAAGCTAGAGTACTAGTGTTGTGACTGTAAGAGAGTTCTCTGAGTGTTCTTAAATAGAAGCTTTGAAAAACCTAGTGTGGGTAGAGCAATAACTTTTCCTGAGAGGTGTTCTAGGAGATTGAGTGTTGCTGCTGTTGCTAGGAAAGCTAAGGTCAAGATTCTCTGTGTGATTCAGAGAAAGGTGTTCATCTCTTGTGTGATTCAAGAGAGGTGTTTTCTTTCCTTACACTCTTAATATCTGATTGTAAATCCGTTACTTGTTAGTGATTTAGTTAATCTCGTTTTTGAGAGATTAACAACTGGACGTAGGGTCTTTTGATCCGAACCAGTATAAATGCTTGTGTTCAATCTTCTTTTCTATCTCCTTATTTCATCTATTATTGTGTTTAAAGAAATTGATTATTGATTTAATTGATAAATTTTGAAAAAATTTTAAAGTATTAATTTTATTACTTAAAAACCAACTCACCCTCCTCTTGGTTTTGTCTGCACGCTCAAACATTCCGCTACGCGATACCAACAATTGGTATCAGAGCTTGCTTTGATAGTTATTCAAAATTTTCGAAAATGGTTGGACAAAATCAAACCTTTGCTAAGGGTGCGTCTATCAACAGACCTCCTCTATTTACTGGTGAAAATTATCCTTTCTTGAAAGTTAGGATGCAAATTTTTCTGGAATCTGTTGATAGAGGTATTTGGGATGCTATTTTAAATGGTCCATTTGTTCCTGTTAATATTGTAAATGATGTGCAAGAACCAAAGCCATTCTCGCAATGGACAGCAGACAAAAATAGAAGAGCCCAGTATGATGTAAAAGCTAAAAATATAATTTCATCTACCTTAACCCTAGATGAGTTTTACAGGATCTCAATCTGCACCAGTGCACAAGAAATGTGGGAAATATTGTATGTAACCCATGAAGGAACAGACGATGTGAAAAGAGCACGCATGAACTCCCTGATCCAAGAATACGAAATGTTTCGGATGCAACAAGGAGAAACTATATACGATGTGCAAAAACGTTTCACACATATCGTCAATCATCTCACAAGTCTAGGTAAAACTTTTGACACTGATGAATTAAATATAAAAGTTCTTAAATCCTTGAACAAGATTTGGCAGCCGAAGGTGACAGCCATCACGGAGTCACAAAATCTTGCGACAATGACGATGGCGGCTCTTTTTGGAAAGTTGAGAGAACATGAGCTTGAATTGGGAAGATTAAATAACGAAGAAGATATTGAAAGAAAAAAGAACATAGCCTTTAAAACCGAAGTGATTAAAGGCTAAAGGCAAAAGGAAGAAGAAAATTCGGATGACGATGAAAATCTTAGTCTTATGATTAAGAAATTTACAAAATTCATGAAGGCCAAAGGTAAAAATCAATTCAAGAGCTACAAAAAGGATAATCTAGGATCATCCTCAAATTTCAAATGCTATGGATGTGGAGAATCTGGACACGTCAAAGCTGACTGCCCAAATTCAAAGAAAAGTGAAGAAAAGAAGGGTAGAAAATTCTTCAAAAAGAAAGCATACATAGCTTGGGAAGACAATGCCTCAAGCTCATCAAATTCTAG
>Ga0214545_1002696_pt1 | contig 34180 bp, 28 predicted proteins | sample CNSS4metaG_FD_160064 | JGI IMG/M metagenome (GOLD analysis project Ga0214545, IMG submission 160064) | Root nodule microbial communities from cowpea collected in UCLA plant growth center, Los Angeles, California, USA - CNSS4 | ecosystem: Host-associated > Plants > Roots > Nodule | place: USA...
AACATGCTAGGTTTCTTTTGTAACCTTCTACTTTGTTGTTTTGCTAAGGGGCCCCTAGACTTGTCTATTTAAGGGGACCTCTAACACTTGTAGAGGGGTTGAACATTTTGGAGAATTTATACACTTTTTGTTTCAACCTTTTGTGAGAGCATTCCTCCTTAGGGAGTGGAGTTCTTTCGAGCCTTATCTTGCCTTGGCAAGTGGCGGCATACACCACTCATCTTCAAGGTTGCCATGGCTTCTTTTAGCCTAGCCTTGTAGTGGCGTGAATCCTTCATTCCTCCCTTTTCCCTTGCTTTTCATTTTATGTTCTTTACTCTTCTTGGTTTATATTTTTTCTATTATATGATTTTCCTTTTGGTTTCTTATTCTCCATCAATCCATCCTCCTCCTCTCTAGAACCTTGGAAAGGAACCTTCACATCTAGATAGCTTGCTATCATAATGTCCAGTGGGGATTTCCTTGGTTTTCTTAATCAATCATCACCATATTCATTAATCTTCTAAAAGAAACAAGATAATCCTACATAGTTTGGTATCTAGAGCTTTGGTTGTCCTTGAATATGGTGTTTTCATGTTCTAACCTTGTCTTGTATAGCTATCTTTGAATGGTCCACATAAAAACAGTGCTGGCAGCAACATATGCATTTTTGAAAAAAATACTACAACTAGCTTAGTGGTCCAAAAGTAACGTTCTTTATATCAAAGAAATCTCTATGAGTCTAGTTTCCAACAAAAAAAGAATGAACGCATTTGGAGGTTTGTGGAGAGAGTTATGATCAAATGAGTGAGAAAAGGTCAGAGCTTCCAAGAACACCAAAAACAACGTTTTCAGGTTATGTTGTGGCAATTTTGGCTTCAGTTTTATTACTCTTTTGCTCCTAAATGTTGTTGGATAACATTTCTTTGGATGTTTAATCATTGAGCTTAAAATCCATGTGTTTAAATGCATGATAGCTACATGTTTATGTCTTTGTGTATGTCATGTTGAGTCTTTAAATGTGCCTAACTTTTGCTTGTGTCATATGTCATATGTTAGCTTGAAGTTTTCTTGTTCTTGTTATTCCAAGTATTTGAATATTGCATTCACCTTATGTCTTGTTTGATGTATGTTCCTTGAACTTGATTTTTGGCCTAAAAATTTGGGAACTAAATGTCCAAGCCACCCAAAACACCTTTCTCATCATTTTGTGAAACTAGTTTTTGAAAGAAGAAAAATTTTGGTACACTTTTACAATCTTACCTAGAGAAATATGGCTCTTTGATGAACCAAAATTGTGTTTCCACTAAGTGTATGCTACTAGTTTTCATATTTGGGTGTCGGGTGATATTGGCTAATTAGTTCCATGCTTAAAACTTGGTTATGATCTTTCTTGGTGTATGCATGATTTGAGACTTTGTGATGCATAGTTCAAGTATTTTTCATGTGCTTTTCTTGCTTGTTTTAATTTAAGTTTTGTCACCTTGATATTCTTTCCTTAGAGTTTAGCTTTCTTGGCTTTAAGTACTTTTATTGCTTGTCTTTAGGTTCTTTGTTTTTTCTTAGTAGTTTTCTTCCTTTGCTTTCCTTTGAGTGTAGTGGCGAAGCCACTTGAACTTGTCTTGAAAAGGTTTCCAAAAACTTTGAAAGCATTTCACTCCTTTTTGGTGGATTTGAGTGTAGCCTTGCCTTGTTGCTTTGGAGGAGAGTGATCAAAACACTTGGGTTGTTTATTTTAACCACACTTGGTCACTAGTTTCTCATCATTTGCTAACCAACTTCTTTACTTGTCTCGAATTTTTGGAGTTGTTTTGTAGGAAAACATGGATTTGAGTCCAGTTTTGGAGGATGTAAGAGAGGGAGAAGGTTCGGCTTCTCCATACTCACCTCAAGTGGTGACTCCCGTGGCACATCAAGGGACCATCATTGATGTCACTAGCCTCCTCCAACAAATGGAGCTTAAAAGGCAAGAAGATAGGGAACAACAAGAGAGAGCCTTTCAAATGTTCATGCAACAACAAATGCAACAAATACAACAAGTGCAACAACAAATTCAACAAGTGCAACAACAACAAATCCAACCAAGAGAGGAAAGAAGGGCAAGGAGGCGATCTCCTTCCGTGGACTCCTATGGAAGTGAAGAAAGAAGAAGAAGGCCCGGATGGGGTGGAGAAAGAAGGCACCAAGTGCAACATCAAAGGCAACCTCCTCCCATCAAAATCCCAAAGTTCAAAGGAGAACATGACCCCAATGCTTACATGGAGTGGGAACAAAAAGTGGATCAAATTTTTAGCATTCTTAGAGTTAGTGATCAAGAGCAAGTAGACTTGGTAGTTTTAGAGTTTGAAGAGTATGTCATGACTTGGTGGCATCAAATTTGTATGGACAATTATAACCAAGAGCCACCCGCGATTTCTTGGATGGACATTAAAGTTAAAATGCGCGAACGTTTTATACCTTCCTATCATAGGAGGGAGACTCTTTTGAAGCTCCAAAGGCTTCAACAAGGGTCTATGTGTGTTGAAGAATATTTCAAATTGATGGAGTCCATGCTCTTAAAGGTAGGACTCCATGATGAGCATGAAGAAAAGAAAGACACTAGGTTTGTGAGTGGTCTAAGGAGGGAAATTCAAGATGTAGTTGACTTGTATGAGTACTCCACTCTTAGCAAAGTTTTGCACTTGGCCTTGAAAGTTGAAAACCAATTGAAAAGAAAACAAGAGGCCAAGAAGAGTACTTCATACAATGACTACTACTCTAAACCTGGGAAAGGTAAGAAGAAAAAGGATTTTAAAAGACCTTTCAAATCCTCCCAAGACCCCACACCTAAACCCAATTCGACTACGACTATGCATGATAAACCAACTTCTTCTCAAGAGCCAAGAACTAGTTCTATCAAATGTTTTAAATGCTTAGGCTTTGGACACATAGCGCGGTATAGAGGCTAATCCTGAAAAATGCAATGTGATCATTGAAATGCGAAGCCCCACTAGCCTCAAAGAGGTATAACGCCTCATAGGCCACCTCACAGCCATTTCCCGCTTCCTTCCCAAACTAGCCGAACAAACCCAACCCATCATACAACTGCTCCAAAAATCCACCAAGTTCACATGGAATGATGATTGTGAGCAAATATTCCAAAAGCTTAAAATCACCCTCACCTCACCATCTATCCTCCATACATTGGATACTCATCAACCCTTATTGGTCTATATCACCGCCATAAATCACACTGTCAGCGTCGCGTTGGTCCAAGATGTCGACGACACCCAACATCCTGTTTATTTCGTCAGCAGAACCCTACAAGACCCCGAAACCAGATACCAGATGGTGGAAAAGTTGGCTCTATCCTTGGTACACGCAGCCCGCCGCCTACGCCCATACTTCCAAAATCATATTATCATCGTCAAAATTGACTACCCAATTCGAAAGATATTGCAGAAACCAGACCTTGCGGTGCAAATGTCATCTTGGGTCGTCGAGTTATCCGAATTCAACATCCGCAACGAACCTCACGGCCCCATCAAAGCTCAATGCCTTCTGGACTTTGTCAACAATCTCCAACAAACTCCTAAAGAGGACCAATGGACACTTTATGTTGATGGTTCGTCAAACCCGAAGGGAGCAGGTGCTGGGATCGTGCTAGATGGCCCCAACGACTTCCTCATCGAAAAATCCCTCCACTTCTCCTTCAAGACATCTAACAACCAGGCCGAATACAAAGCCATCCTCGCCGACTTATCCTTGGCCCGCGAGGTTGGTGTCAAGTCGCTAACATGCAAAACCGATTCAAAGCTTATAGTAGGCCATTTAAATGACGAGTTCTAGATCAAAGACTCTACCCTCCTACAATATTACCATCTGGTCCGGAAAGTCGTCCAGTCCGCCTTCGAACAACTCCGCATCCAACACATTCGCAAATCTAAAAACGTCAGAGCCGACATATTATCCAAGCTAGCCAACACCAAGCTAAAAAGCCACGACCGATCCCTATTGCAACAAACACTGTCCGCCCCCATCCATCAAAAGTAATTGCCATAACTAAACCCAACACCAAGTCGACAATTGGACAACTCCCTACATCCAGTACCTCTAAACCGGTAACCCTCCACCTAACGCCGACATAATTTGGATAACTAAAGCCGCTAGGTAAACAATGATAGGCGATGACCTTTACAAATGCGAATACGGCCAGCCACTTCTCAAATGTGTCACGACAGATCAAGCTCAGTACATCATTATAGAATTACATGAGGGCATATGCGGCTATCAATCCGGCACACGCACCATGACCACTTGAATCCTTTGCGCCGGTTACTTCTGGCCAACCATGGAGGCCGACTGTCAAGACTTTGTCAAAAAATGCATACCATGCCAGAAGCATGGCAACCTTATGCACTAGAAACAAGAGCAGCTTCACTCTATACTATCCCCGTGGCCCTTCACAAAGTGGGGAATGGACATCCTTTGCCCCTTCTCCCCCAGCAAAGGGCAAGTAAAGTTCTTAATAGTAGTCGTCAACTACTTCACCAAATGGATAAAGGCCAAACCACTAGCAACTATTATAGCCCAACAAGTACAACAATTAGTTTGGAAGGATATTATATGTCGATATGGCGTCCCACAAACAATCATAACCGACAATGGCCGACAGTTTATAGACAAAGAACTCGCTAAATTCTATATCGGCCTAGGTATTAAACATGTAACCAGCTCCGACGAACACCTATAAACCAATGGACAGGCCGAGGCAGTAAACAAAGTTATACTGGTGGAACTACGTAAGCGGTTGGACAGCGCCAAGGGCCGATGGCCAGAAGAATTAGTGGAACTATATGGGCCTATAGGTGTACCCCCCCAATCAGCAATGAACGAATCTCAGTTTAGCCTAGTATATGATGCAAATGCCATGATACCCGTTGAAATTAGCGAACCATCTCTATGCCGAGAACTATACGACCCCGACCAAAATCATCAAAACATGAGCACCCACCTTAACCTCCTACCCGAGTTAAGAGAAAAAGCCCAAATACATAACTTAGCCACCAAACAGCGAGCGGCCAGAAAGTACAATACGAACCTACACCCGAGATCGTTCGCAAACGAAGACTTAGTTTGGAGAATGGCCAGCAGTGCAAGAAAGAAGGATGGCAAGTTCTCCGCCAATTGGGAAGGCCCTTAGCGAATACGTGAAGACGCTGGAGGAGGAGCATATAGGCTTGACAATTATTAAGGGAAGACATATCCAATACATGGAATGTATCCCATCTCAAGTTTTACTTTAGTTAAAGATATGCTTTGTAGCGAATCTTGTAACCCTGGGTGTACTCTTTTCCCTCACCTGGTCTTTTTTCCCTAAGGAGGGTTTTGACCGAGGAGGTTTTAACGAGGCACCCCAAAATTTCATGAATAAACAAAGGGTTCTGAACACCACGACTACTCCTTACCTTACTTTTAACACGTTTTAAAGTTCCCCACCCTTACCACAAGTAAGCGGCCTGGGTCGAATACCCTTAACTTGATTCGTTTAAGTTCCCCACCCTTACCACAAGTAAGCGGCTTTGGTCGAACACCCTTAACTTGATTCGTTTAAGTTCCCCACCCTTACCACAAGTAAGCAGCCTGGGTCGAACACCCTTAACTTGATTCATTTAAGTTCCCCACCCTTACCACAAGTAAGCAGCTTGGGTCGAACACCCTTAACTTGATTCGTTTAAGTGCCTCACCCTTACCACAAGTAAGCGGCCTAGGTCGAACACCCTTAACTTGATTTGTTTAAGTTTCCCACCCTTACCACAAGTAAGTGGCCTAGGTCGAACACCCTTAACTTGATTCGTTTAAGTTCCTCACTCTTACCACAAGTAAGCGGCCTGGGTCGAACACCATTAACTTGATTCGTTTAAGTTCCCCACCTTTACCACAAGTAAGCAGCATAGGTCAAACACCCTTAAATTAATGTTAATTCATTTAAATTCCCACCCTTACCACAAGTAAACGGCCTAGGTCGAATACCCTCAATAAAAAATCACATTCGCCAAACATCACATACATCAAACACCCACTCACAATTATAACATACCACTAACGCGCCACTATCACACAAGTTATCGGCATCAAATAAACAACATAGCATACACAAAGCATTCATCATATAAAAAGCAATGTAAAATAGTGTACGGATTATTAAATGGCGTCCCACAAACATTATAAACAATAAATGTCCTAAGCCGCCTTGTTGTCATCACCCTCAACGGCATCTCCCGCATCCCCGTCCTCCTCCGCTGATCCCTTCCTGCCTCCTCCTCGGGGCTGCTCTCGACCTTATTAACAAGCTTGTCGTCCACCACATCCTTGTTCACGTCAAATCTTGGATCGGCCGCATCAATATCCTGACAGAAAAAGGCCGCCTGCCTTACCCCTTTCTGGAACCCGTTGATGTGCTCTTGAATAATACAACCTTTCAAGTCTTCGAGCTCCACCTCCACGCCTTCATACTTTTCCTTCAATTCATCATAATCCGCCTCCAGGTCCGCTATCCTCCCGTTAAGTTTAGTCTCCAAATCCAGACAGCGAACCTTCAAGGTTCCCAACCTCTTCTTTTCTTCCTCCCAACCTTGCCTCTCCTTTTTCCATGTATCCCTTTCCTCCGCGAACTTGTCAACTTTTTCCTGCAACTCCTCCACCTTTTCTCGGTTCCCCTCCTTCACCTCCCGGCGACTCAAATTAGCACCTTGCTACCAAACTCCACCATTGTCCTCACCAGGTGGTCCGGCTCCATACTGTCAATAGAATTAATCACTGTCTCTAGCAGGTTGATCGCAATGACCTTCCTAACGGCCGTCTCTGGCAACTCTATCAGACCGGCTTCCGGTCCTTTAGCCCCACTCGATGACCCTTGCCCAAGCAAAGCCGTGCTCACCTTTTTCACATCCTTGCCCTTACCAAGCCTAGCCGGTAACTCGACCTTCCTCTTGGTGTCGCCATGTACGTGCACCTCAACCAACGACTCTTGTAAATTTGGGACCTTAGTGTTCCCAGCTGCTTTTGACTTCACAGCCTTCTCCTTCCTTAGTGTTTGAAAAAACGTCAAGTTCTTCTTTCCAGCTTGAGCCATGTGTCCTGCACAAGTACACCAAGTTCCAATTAGTTTAACTTAGAAACATCAAGACAGTTTAAGTCATAAACAGATACCTTCAATATCAATAATCGGGTGAACCGAATTATAAACCCTAACTAAGCCCTTAGTGGGCAGTTTATCAGTAAACTTCATCAGGACCTCCACCACTTCCCTATCCGCCATCGACAACTGATCGGTACCCATATCCTTATACCGAGAAGGGCTACCCGTCCAACTAAAAGGGAATTTTGTACTCCCACCTGCATTAAGAAAATGTGACTTGCCCCCTCCTTCACCATAACCTTGAAATAACCATCCTTGAAGTGCTTGAATGACTGTGAAAATGCGTCCAGTCTGCTAATGCTCGGCTGACTCACCAAGGATGACTAGGTAGTCGGTTGTCGGGGTCTCGTGTCATAAAAATATAGAAACGTATGAGGAGAAGGCCGCAAATACAGTGACTGGCACAAAACACGAAAGGCCTGCAAGTATGCCCAACTGTTCGGATGTAGCTGAGTAGGCGCCACGTTGAGCTGACGAAGTACCCCCATAGTGAAGTCATCTAGCGGCAACCTCACATGTAACCCAAAGTCTTCTCCCAACGAACACGAAATTGATTTTTTACAAACTAGTTCTTATAAAATCTATACAAAAGAGTTAGTCAAATAAAATAATAAAAATATAGGAGGATTAAGAAAAACAAGAAAGAAATAGAAAAGATAAAAAGAGATAAAAACAATAATAAAGAAAATAGATTGATTCCATTGCTTTTTCAAAATAGATTCATCATCGGTTATCTAGAGATTACTGCTCAATTAATTATTGTTGTAGATTTACAAATTAATCAATGTAAAGTCTCAATTAATTTGTTGGCATTCTCACTTTTAACCAAAGTACAGTCTCAATCAAATTTTACTATGCCTAATCATGTCAATTCTTTTATCTCCTGACCAAATAAAAAGCTTAATTAATCAAAGTAAAGTCTCAATTAATTTTAGTTAGAGTAAATACCTTTAATCAAGGTAAAGTCTCAATTATTAGTAAAAACTCATTCAATCACATGAAAGTTTCTAAATAAAATCAAAGTAAAGTCTCAATTACCAAGCCAATGCACAACCATTCAACCAATTCATGTTTCATGATAATTCTCATACATCTAAAAATTCCTAATTACCCAACATGATTAAGCATATAATAAAACAATACCAACAAAATAATCACACAATTGGCATACACTAGAATCGAACCTAAGTCCTCTCACACCATCAAGTACTCTCAACCATTTAAGCTAGTACTTTTCCATGTCACACAAGTTAGCATTAAATGCCATAAAGGCTCTCACTACCCACATTTATTAAATAATTATTTATTTAATTATTTAAATTACTCGGATCTTACAGACATCAACCTAGGCTGAACCATTTTAGTTGTCCGCCTGGGCTAACTTGTCTCGTATTTTCACCTAGGTTGGTATGTCTTGGTCGTCGACCCGATCTGACCTGTCTTAGTTATGGGCTTAAGCTTCCCATTTCGGTTGTCGGCTCGAGCTAGCCATTCTTGGTTGCCTTCCCATATCGATTGGTCTTGGTCGTCGGTACGAGTAGGCCGACCTCAATTGTCAACACATGTCAACCACTCTTTGTTATCGGCCCAGGTCGTCCCTTCTCGATTGTTCACCCAAGCTGGCTTGTCTCGTCCATGGGCAAAAGCTAGCTCGTCTATATTGTCGGGTCGGTCGTAGGCCCTTCTTGCCAATTGGACCAAGTCGACTCGTCATGATCGTCAATCCAACCCCACCCTTCTCATTTGTGGTCTTAACCCGATCCATTTGGCCTGTCAAGACAAGCCAACCCATCACATCCATCAAAGTGGGGTGACATGTTTCGATCGTAGGCCTAGGCCGGCTATTCTTGATTGTGGACACGGGTCGGCTTGTTTGGGTCGTAGGCTACAGTTGGCCCATCTCGACCATCAGACTAGGGGTGCCCATCTCAATCATTGGCCGAAGCTTGCCTATCTCGGCCATGGGCTCGGCGGACCTATCTCATTCGTCAACATGAGGTTAGCCTAACTTGGCTGTCGGCCTGACCTGGTCCTTATGAACCGTGGGCCTAGGCCAAACATCTCAATCGTGGGCCCGGGGAGGCTTGGTCATCCAATCTCGACCTTCAATTTTGGGCCGGTCCAAGACAACTAGACTCAATCTTTGAATCAAACTCAAAATATTGTTTTCAAAAGTGAGTTAAAGTATTTTAGTGGGCAAAACCCACCTTGGACCTAACCATAACCCATTTGAGAGGGGGCTTTGGGGCTGGGATTTTTCTTGGCCTCCTTATTTGGGGCACCCCCCGAAGGGGTGATTAACAAAGAGTGGGCTAGGGCTGGGCCATGGACCATTTTCTAAATTTACACATCTAGACACACTATAACTAGACATGTTAAAGTAAGGCAACCCAATTCACACGAATTGGCTCACCACGGGCCGGGTTAAAAATGAGTGAGCCCAACCGGCTCACTTTATGGTGAGTTAGAATTTTTATAACCCAGCTCAACCCACCATGGATCGGTGAGTTAGCTTACTAACTCGTGTAAAAAATAAAAAATAATTTGTTTTTCAATTTTTAAGTATTCAGATGTTCAAATAATTTTTTGACAATTATAATAAAATAAAGTACCTATATCTTCACTTTTCCCCTCATTTTTTTTTAGCTTTTCCCTGCTAAGGTTTTACGCTCCCTCTATGTTTTCCTCAAATTTCCCAAACCTAAGCGTGACTTCATGAAACCTTTTCGCTTTTGTTTTTCGACTTCATCAATGCTCGGTCGATCTCATCATCAAACTTGGCGTTTTAGTGAGTTCATCAAATATAGGTGTTCTGGTTAGCTCATCTTTATCATCTTCGTCATCGCTCGTCGGCCGGTGCATGAGGATATTAATCATTTAATCCACGAAGAATAATCACCTTCTTGTTCTTTCTGCAGTTGAGAAAGAATACCGCAAGAACAAGTTGCGGGCCATGTACAGAAGAGAACACAATGATATAATTCCAACTCTTTCTAGAAAATTTTTAATCGAGTATAGTGCTCAGAAATACTGGAATCACCTTGTTTGCAAGGCTGGATTTGGTCTTTAAGATCGGTTGTGCGAAATTTGTTGGCATAAGAAAAGTGTTCTTTCAAGTCTCTCCATATGTCGAAGGCATGATCCATCCACATCACAGACTGTTTGATATTTGGACGAAGAACGTGTTATCCACGACATCACCATTCGATTACACCGTCGCCAGGCATCATACAGGGTATTCATGATTGAAGGAAAGGGAAGGGTTCCGAGGATAAATTGATGCTTGTTCTTCGTTTCTAAGGCAAACAACATTTCTCGTTGCCATTGGTGAAAATTATTTTCTGTACATGGGGGCGAAACAAGAACAAGCACCGGACTCTCACCAAGGTCGAGATAGAGAGGCTTGGTCGGATTAATAATGTGATCTGGTGGTGTGGTTTGGCTGATGGAGGCGAAGGTTGGAACAACTTTATAGAGTTATGTAATAGAAACTGATTAACAGAAAGGGAAAACAGAAAACTGAACTAAACAAGTAACACCAACAATTTTGTTTATCTCATAGATTATTTCTAACTCCAATACATGTTTCATTATTTGGTTTCTTGTTCTATAGAATGGTCATTTTCTAATGGGCCTTAAGACAAGTTTCAAGCCCTAATAGTCAAAGTAGCAGCATTTATGTCTTTTGGTCTATATAGATGGAGCGCATCTCTAAATTAAGAAACCAATTCATTCTGGACTACAAAGATTCATGGGTAGAAAAGGTATTTTGCTTCTTAGTTTTAGCTCTCTTCAATTAATTAGAATAATTGTTTCTACTTGTTGCTTGCATAAAATAAGATTGTATTTTAGGATTGCTAGGAAATTTCTTGGTGTATGCATTATAAATATATGAGTTTGTTATATGTACTTTGATCTATTTTGTCTCCTTCCTTCTCAAGGTTGCTATGTCTGCATTATTATAGGTTTTTGTGAGAGAAGAGACATGTAAGTCTCATTTCTCTAACCTCTAGCATACATTTTGTAGTTCTATTCTTAACTATTTTAAATTGGAGCATTTAAAATTTAAAAACGACCATTTGTTTGTAGAAACTTTGTAAGTGGCTCGTTCAACTTCTTATGGCTCTTGAATGCTTGCACATGAACTACATTCTTCACGGTGATGTTAATGACTGTCTTCCCTTTGTATATAGTAATACAATATCATAAAAGTTATTTCTATCTAATTTGTACTAAGGTATATACTAATAAGAAATCACATGATTCCATTAGTGTTCAAATATGTTCATGCGGAAACAAATAAGAGATGTTAGGGACACAAATATCACCTTACCTCAATCTTCAACCTCTCAAGTTGGCTCCTTCTCGGCTTGCATATGCCATCTGCTGGTGCATGCAGTTTGGACCCTTGAGGGGTTACCTGTAGAGAAGACTTCGACGATCAAGTCAGCAAAAGGGCTCTCAAAAAGTCAAATCTTTGATCAAGGGATTAATGAAAGCGTACTTTTTATTGTTGGGGTCCACGTGTATTTACAGAGTCATTAATTATACCTGCCCTTCTTATGGGTTGGGCCATTGTTTGGGTCCTAGATAGGTCTAGGCTAAGCCTAGGCCCCGAGTTAGTGTTTGTTGGTCCAGGGGTCTTGTCTGCAACATTCTAAGTTTGGTGTTATCAACAAATTATGTCTTATCTTTTGAAGTAGGGCGGCTTGGGCCACTATGTGTTTTCGTTTGACTAGTTACTTACTTGATAATTTCATTTGTGGGGTTATGTGTAGACGCACTTGGTCGTGCGGTTTTCTTGGTCTGCCTAGGTGCAGTACAAAATATTTTCTTGACAAAAGATCATGACATACGACTCGATAAGATATTGTACATTTCCTTTAACTAAGGCTTAGATGATTGAAATTTTGTTCACTCGTTATCAAGGACCATGCATGTGATCTTCGACTTTCCAAAATGTTGACGTTTGATGATCTCGCTTCCTCCGTAAGACTAGTGAAACCTTTTAATTTGATTTGGTTATTGTAAATTTAACACTTGTCATAATCAACCAGAGGTTGTCTTGTAAAATAGGTTGTGGGAACTCCTAGCTACATGTGCCCTGAGGTCTTTGGTAATATACATTATGGTTCTAAATGAGATATTTGGTCCTTGGGTACGTATTAGTATCATGGTTTTAGTCTTTGTACTTTTTCTGTTATGGGTTTATTGTATGATGCCTAAAATCGGATAATCCAAAATGTTGTATGTGTGAAATGACAATGTGTAAGCATGTATTCAAAGCATTTGTCAGTTTCTATTTTAAAAGTTTTTTTCTATATTTTTTTTCTTTATGCAATATATTAAATACATTCTTGTGTGCTGTTGAATAGATATTGCAATCCTTTGACCTAGAATGATTCATTGAAACTTATAACTACCATATCTAGCACCAAAATTTAAGTTGTCATCTACAAAAAAAAGTTGAATGATTGGATTTTAAATGGATTCTCAAGATTGAATTAACTGAAGGAATGACTTTTGGCTTGCTTGGTTGGAGATAGTTGTGTTGATGATAGATTAGCTGAAGGAATCACTTTAGTCTATTTGGATTTTGAGTTATTATAGATTAAGTTGTAATTATGTTTCAGTTTAAATTACTCTTGTGTTATTATGATGATTTTGAGAATGAAATGTTTTAATGATATATATTTGAACATTTTGGAAAAAGTTTGTCATGTCTTTTCTTACAATTAAAGTATTTAAACAAATTTTACAAATAAATATAGTTGACACAAATATATAAGTACCTCAATGATGACATACATTGTCATGTATTTCTAGTTACTAACAAATTATTGTATTTCTAATTTCTAATTAGCAATAACGCAAGCAAAATAAAGTAGTAAACTCAAAAAATAAATATTACAAATGAGGGACGTTAAAACCTCTACAATATAATCGCCAAATTGAGGAGGGTATTAAACCCCACAAAAAAAAAGTTGAAAAATGAAGGTTTTAAATCTCTATAATAAAATAGTTGGAAATAAAGGAGGTTTCAAACCTCCATAAAATTATAGTCACCAATAGAAGAAGTTAAAACCCTACACAAAAAAACCTCCACAATATAACTCGGATACCAAGTGTTGCCAAAAACCTCCGAAAAAAAGTTGTGGAAAATCTAACAGTAGAGGTTTAAAAAAACCCTACAAATTAATTTGAATGAGGTGACGTTTTGATCTACTTCACTTCTTTGATCTGCATTACTATTCGTATTATTAAATTTCTTGAACATAACTACTATTTAAGAATGAGGTAAAATTTTGACCAAAATATATACAAATGACTCATAAAGTTCTGACATTAAAGTAAAAAAGGTGTAATCAACTACCCACATAATTTGATCTATCTTAAACATATGACCCAAAAAGTAATGCCAAAAAGAAAATAAAAATCAGTTGTTTTAACAACTATGAATCGCCAAAATCTAAAACAAAGTTCGATCTACTAATGTTGCAATTAACCGAAACAACTTACCAATCCTCATATATGTATTGTTTCAGATTAATTTGGAAGGTTAAGATACAAATAGCAATTAACAAAACAGATATGTGATAACAAAACATTACTCAACAAAATTATAACCAAAATCTATTCAAGTTCCTCGGACAAGTATATACATGGGTAGATAAGGAAAAACAAATCACATATAAGATAGATAGACACAAAAATAACATCCTTACCTAAAACGATTTTACATGAAGGACATTGGAGTCATGGATTGAAAACTCTAGAACAATTTCCTCTTCTTTTTTAGCATTTTCATTATCTTCATCTTAAAATCAAGAACAAATAATTAGCAAATAATATAAATTAGTATAAGTAGTATGAACCTAAGAAAAGATTGAAAAGTAATATAAATTAAATTACCAACATCAAAATTCCCATTAACACTTTGATGAATAGTTTTAGATTTCATGTTGCAAATTTTGAAATAATACTACAACATCAATAGCATCCATAAATTAACAATGGCTTTACTTTATCTTAATTTGGTTGCTATTTTAAATTCGCTTATTTTGCAACATAGAAACGGTATTCCTAAAATGCTAGTATAATGAAATGAGAACATTCACATATTACAAGAAATGTATAACTATATACATCAAGTATCAACACATGTTTTCTTAAAATATTCCATATAGTAGTAAGTAATTAGAAGTAATGGAGAAGCTTTTCTCACTTCGGGTAATAACTCAAAAATATTCCTTACCTCTGCACTCACAACTTTCCCAAAGGATATTTGATAAATCCATCAACAAAAAATGGAATGCATTTAATGCTTGACTTATCTTTCCTTGCAAAATATGTAGAAAACCCTTATAAAGTTTTGGCATTAAAGTAAAAAGGTGCAATCAACTATCCGCATAATTGGATCCATCTTAAACATATGACCCCAAAAGTAACGCCAAAAAGAAAATAAAAATCAGTCATTTTAACAACTATGAATCCCCAAAATCCAAAGCAAAGTCTGATCTCCATCAATAGTAGTACCAATGCTGCAATTAACCGAACAACCTTACCAATCCTAATATATGTATTGTTTCAGATTAATTTGGAAGGTTAAGATACACATAACTATTAACCAAACAAATATATGATAACAAAACATTATTCAACAACATTATAACCAAAGTGTACTAAAGTTCCCAAGACTAGTATATACATGGGTAGACTAGGACAAACAAATCACCTATAAGCTAGATAAAAAGAAAATAACATCCTTACCTAAAACTAATGGGTAAGATCCACGAAATTTAATTAATTAAATAATTAATTAATTAAGAAATGCGGGTAGTGGGAGCCTTTATGGCATTAAATGTTGATTGATATGACGTGGAAAACGAGAGGACTTGGGTTTGAGTCCTATGTGTGTTAATTGTGTGTTATTTTAATTATGCATTATTTTAATACTATAATTGAGCGTGGTGAGTGATAATATAATCCTAAATTTATAGGAATTATTACGAAACATGAATTGAATGAATGGTTGTGCTTTAACTTTATGAATTGCATGGTTATGAGTTTGAACCTTTGTAGACCCAAATTAAACTTTCTTTTTGCCAAAATTCTCTTTGGCATGAATGTTAAAGGGCAGAGAAACCCCATCTGACAAAGGAGAAGGGGGGCTGAAAAATAACTCATAAAGATCCTTGAATGGCAATTACAATCACCATTAAACTTCTTTTTCGTTTTTGGCCATTAACCACCATTAAGACCTAATTAAAAAGCCAATTAGAGGAGAGAAGAAAGGTTTCTGAGTCTGCCATTGTAGAGTGAGGAGAGAAAATTTTAGAGTCTGAACTGTGGTAACTGAGTGAGAAGGAGAGCTAAAGTGGGGAAGCACTAGGAGGCCATTTTTATCAAGGAATAAGCCAAGAATCTTCAAGTTTTAGCAAGGATATCCAGGTTAGGGGAGTTGAACTCAAAATATGACTATATTTATAGTAATTTTGTACACTTCATGAATTGTTGATAATCATTTTGTACCGTTGTATTAAATTTTTGCAAGTTTCTGGAAAATTTCCAGAAACTGCCTGGCGGGCCTTCGAAGCCCCTAGGCAACTCATCCCTTTTCTGTACAATTCTGGATTTATATGAGGAACCGCCTGGCGACATGAAACGGGGCACCAAGCGACACAAGTCTGATCACCCAGATTTCAAGGTTTTGTATGCCCGACCCGACAGTGAGGAACAACTGTCAGGCGACACGAGCGGGATTGGCTCGATTTGGGTTCTTCTTCTTGTTCTGGGATATTTTGATTGGAGAGAATGACTCTTTTCATGATAATGTAGTTATAGTATATTATTAATGGTTGAATTATGTGGTGAATTGAATCAATTCCTACAAATAGGTTTTAGAGTTGGAAAAATTGGGAATATGGATGTTATGAGATTAAAATGATGTAGGAATGTCTGCATGTAAATTGATAATTAGACCTTTTGATAGTATAATTGCATAATTTGATGGTGGAGTTAGACCAAAGGGTGCATTTTGGGATTAGGGAAGGATTTCAGCAGGTACACCAGAATCTGGATTTCTAGAAACTAAAGTGTCACCTGGCGGGATGTAATCCATCGCCAGGCGACATTGTGTGACTCAGAATAGTGGGGCGTTCTGTGCGGAATGGGCACGAGTGGAACAGTTGTAGGTTTGAATGATATAGATGCAAAATTTGGGAAAGTGTTATTATAGATACCTCGGATGTTGGAGAGAAAGTATAATTAAAGGAATTGGAGAGGAATTGCAAATTGAGTGTAAATTAGTCTTATAATTAAGGTTGGGGTTAAGTTATAAAATGATGCAGTGGCTAGTCTAAGGTGATCATAAGTAGGACGATAATGTTCATAGTTTTACCTTGTAAGCAAGATGATCTTATGTGTGTATAAAGGAGTTTATGGAATGTTAATGGGTAATACAGTGAGTTATAATAGATAATATGAAGTTAAAGTGTTGTCAAGACCATAACAGAAAATATATGTACTGGTTTGGGGGAAACACATGGATGTTACCCGAATGTCTTAGAGTGATGAGCCATCGACGCCGTTGATCGACGGAAATGTACTTCGTTCGACAAAGACGGCCTTCGGCAGTCGTTTGTTCGGTGGAAACGACTAGAATTGCAGCGGAAGACTCTCGAATGGTTGGATTTGCTCTCGTTCTCACACTGAACTCATACACACACTGTATTTGGAACCCTAGGAGGAGAAATCCTCATCTAAAGGGAAAGGGGAGCTAAGACGAATGGTTGAGTAATCTCAACCGAACTAACATTCATCAAAGTTGTTTTGATACAAAGTATGGCTTACCATTTTATAGTTCGAATGGCAGCCGTGAGAAAACAGAAAAGGTAAACTAACTAACGGCAAGACTGTCGTGAATTGAGGAAGGACGCGAACCATGAATCCTAACAGGGCTAAGGGGCAGACTTTGTGATTGAAGAAAGAAACCCTACGGGTTTGAACCCTAACGCTCCAAGAGGAAAAAAGACTCAAGTGGAAAACCCATGAACCCTTACTAGAGAAGATAAAATAGGGATGGCGCGGTGTGTGTGGGGTCCGTGTGATGCAAAGTAATGTTGGCTGCAGACGTTGGAAGGAATTTGGATGCGTGAAGGTTGGAAGAAAGTTGGGCGAGCAAGAACCCTAGACGCACCTATCTTCAATATGGACACACATTGGTGTGGTGAATTGGGCCATAAGCCCAATATCAATGGCAACTTGGAAATAAAAGCCTGTATTTAGCAAACAAACCCAATTAGAACAAGTTTTATTTAATTAAAAATAAAAGAAATTAAAAGGAATTGGCCTAGGCGTTGGCCCAATGCATTAAGCCTTATTGGGGTCACATCATAGAGTCTCTTCGAATGGAATAACCTTGTGGCTAATTGCTGAAATGACATGGTTTAGAGTTGTAAATATCCATACATGTATATGAATATAGTACATTGGTACAGAAGATTGTTTTGAGTAATAGAGGTTGAAACCATGTTGTGGTACTTACACGAATATAGTACATTGGTGTAGCGCCTGACGGAGGGTTTGGAGCCGCCAAACGATAGCTACAAAACTAGTTGCTATTGGAACACGTGGCACCTGGTGGTGAGGGTCATCTCGCCAGGCGATACTTGAAAGTCAGAGGCATCAGAGGCACTTGGCGCCTGAAGGCATGTGTCCCCCGCCAAGCGGTCTCGAAGCGTATTTTTCCTGGTGGCTCTAGAGCAGTGCAAGACGATAATGCAGAGGCTTGTGATTTGGGTGCTTTGGATGTGCATGGTCTACAAGGCTTTGGTGATACCTTAAAGGCCGGCTTGCTGAATGTTCCTTGAGTTGTCGCTCGGAACGTATCCCTTGAGTTGTGGCTCGGGATAGGGGTTAAAGATATGGCATTCCTTGAGTTGTGGCTCAGAATGACATCTCTTGAGTTGTGGCTCGGGATGGCAGATGATCCAGAGGAACTCTTGAGTTGTAGCTTGGGTTGGCGAGTATTGCCGATGTGAGTGTGTGAGTTGTGGCTCGTACAAATGGGTCTAGATAGATTGCCCTCCTCAGTATGTGGCTGACGAGTTTGGTAGTCTTAAGACATTATGAACTATGTTCGTATTGGGAACTCCACCTAGCGTTACCGAGTATGGTTCGTAGTTGGTTTCCCGCACATGTTCTACAATTTGTGGCTTGTAGGTGTCGCAGCAAGACATCTTGAGGTAATCATCAGAAGATGTAGATCACGAGCAACATGGTGGTGGCCATGTGGTATGGAATCAAAGGATGAAATTCCTTTGGTGTGTTTGTATATATATATATATATATATATATATATATATATATGTGTGTGTGTGTGTGTGTGTGTGTGTGTGTGTATATGTTTGTTTACATGTCAGCCTACCCTATTTGCTTGTGTTTGGCGATGACATTATAGAGGATGGTCCGTAGCTGGTTTCCCGCACGTGTTCTACAAGTTGTGGCTTGTAGGTGTGGCAGCAAGACATCTCTAGGTAATCATCAGAAGAAGTAGATCACAAGTAACATGGTGGTGGCCATGTGGTATGGAATCAAAGGATGAAATTCCTTTGGTGTGTTTGTGTGTGTGTGTGTGTGTATATATATATATATATATATGTTTAACTGTTAGCTCACCCTATTTGCTTGTGTTTGGCGATGATCGTGTACGCGGTACACGGAAGCAGATGATGATGCAAGTGGATCTGGTGAGGCATAGAGCTGAAGCGTGGGCTAGCTTAGGAAATTAGTCATTAGAGTTTTATGTTTTTATGAATTTTAAGAATTTTGTAATTAGTTGGTTTATTGGACTTAACTTTTATATTTAGAGTTTTTATAAATTGTGGATTTGAAGTATTTTATGATGAAATAAATGTTTTAAATAGCCCACATTTTTGGAAAATGAACTAAATTAAATGTGGTATTATTATTGTTATGTTTTATTTTAATATTTAAAATCTATAATATGCGGATGGGATGTTACATAATGTACATGAGGTACATTAAAGTCCTAGATTGAAAACTCTAAAACAATTTCCTCCTCTTATTTACCATCTTCATTGTCTTCATCTTCAAACTCAAGAACAAATTATTAGCAAATGATAATTTAGAATAAGAAGTATATATCCTAACAAAAGATGAAAAAGTAATATAAATTAAGTATATATCTTAATTTAGTTACTATATTAAATTACCTTATTTTGCAAAATATAAACAATATTCCCAAATGATTAGTAAATTGAAATGAGAACATTCATATATTACAGGAAATGTATAACTATATAAATTAAGGATCAACATAATTGTACCCAAATTATGAAGCATAGTAGTAAGTAATTAAAAGTAATGGAAAAGATTTACTCCATTCGGTTCATGACTCAAAATTATTCCTTGTCTTTTCTAATCACAACTTTCCCAAAGGATATTCAATAAATCCATCATCATAAATTAGAACGCATTAAACGCCTCACTTATCTTTCCTTGCAAATTATGTAGAAACAACTCATAAAGTTTTGGCATTAAAGTAAAAAGGTGTAATCAACTATCAAAATAATTGGATCTATCTTAAACAAATGACCTCGAAAGTAACAACGAAAAGAAAATAAAAATCAATCATTTTAACAACTATGAATCCTCAAAATCCAAAGCAAAGCCTGATTTCCATCAATAGTAGTACGAATGCTTCAATTAACTTAAACAACTTACCAATCCTCATATAAGTATATTAATTTGGAAGGTTAAGATGCAAATAGAAATTAACCAAACAGATATATAATAACAAAACTTGATTTAACCATATTATAACCAAAGTCTACTATAGTTCCTATGACAAGTATAAACATGGGTAGACAAGGAAAAAAAATCACCTATATAAGCTAGATAAACACAAAATTAACATCCTTACCTAAAACTATTGTACATGAGGTACATTGGAGTCCTTGATCGAAGACTCTAGAACAATCTCCTCTTCTTTTTTAGCATCTTCATTATCTTAATCTTCAAAATCAAAAACAAATTATTAGCAAATAATATAATTTATATTAAGAACTATGATCCTAAGAAAAGATTGAAAAGTAATATAAATTAAAGTACCAACATTAAAACTCCCATTAACATTTCGATGAATAGTTTCAAATTCCATGCTACAAATTTGGAAATTACACTACCACATCAATAGCATATCTCAGTTAACAATGACTTTACTTTATCTTAGTTTAATTACTATATTAAATTCTCCTATTTTGCAAAATATAAAACTTATTCCTAAATGGGTAGAAAAATGAAAAGAGAACATTCATATATTACAAGAAATGTTTAACTATATACATCAAATACCAACACAATTCTTACCAAAATATGCAGTACAATAGTAAGTAATTACAAGTAATGGAGAAGCTTTACTCACTTCGGGTAATAACTTAAAAATATTCACTAGTGCAGGAAAGACTTGTTGTCGCTGTTATTTTGGTCATTTGGCCTTGGTTTAAGACATGAGGCATATGCAGCTGAGGCAAAAAGGGTTATGTTTCTGCCTCGGTTCTCAACTGAGGCATATCTCATCATTACTGCCTCGGTTCTGACGGCAACCAAGGCATAATATAAGTTAAAAATTAAAAAAAAAGTTGCAGAAATCATCTTTCTCTCATCTTCTCCGACCTTCCACTCAGCCTTCCACACCATCTTCACGACACGAATGACGTTAGAGCAATGCTAGCAGAGCAAATCAAGAAGCGCGACCATGGGCAGATCGAGAATGACATAGTACCTTCGAACCACCATTGGCATAACTTCGTTCCTGCACTCACAAAACAAACCAGTTCTTTGCCAAAATCTTGTTGCAGCAAGACAAAACGAACACAACAATCAAGAACGCGCCATGGATTTTTCCACGCAGACGAACCACTACGAACCTAGCCAACACACGTCCACCACGCCAGAAAACTCAATGCTACAACATTTGAACCAAGCCATCACGAACCCTAATCGCAAGATTCACTACATAGCAACACATCCATCAGATCTTCATAACCACCACAACCAAAGTCACGAACACAACAACATCACAAACCCATTTAGAATGCAACGCTTTAGCCACTCCATTGCTACACTTGCCTGATGAAACTTACGCAGAGGATCGAAGAGGGAAATATGAGGGTTAGGGTTTTTGCGCACTAGAGGAAGGAGATGGATTGTTTCTAGTTTTGAAGATTTTAATCCCACCTTCTACCTCAGTTCAATTGAAAACCGAGGCATATCACCATCTTCTGCCTTAGGTCCTAACACCTGAAACCCTAGAGTCCGAAAAAAAAAAGAAAAAAAATTTGCTGACAACCGAGGCATAAACTGAATTTACTGCCTCGGGTCAATAACAACCGAGGCATAAACTGGCTTTACTGCCTCGGGTCAATTACAATCAAGGCATAAAACATTGCATAAATTACAAAACTGCCACCACGTGTTTATATGCCTCATTTCCACTATAACCGAGGCATAAAGCTCGAGTTAGAAAGTCCAAAATGCACTAGTGATTCCTTATCTCTACAATCACAAATTTCCCAAAGGATATCCAATAAATCCATTAACACAAATTAGAATGCATTCAATGCCTAACTTGTCATTCTTTGCAAATTATGTAGAAACAACTCATAAAATTTTGGCATTAAAGTAAAAAGGTGTAATCAACTATCCACATAATTGGATTTATCTTAAATATATGACCCCAAAAGTAATGCCCAAAAAGAAAATAAAAATCAGTCATTTTAACAACTATGAATCCCAAAATCCAAAGCGAAGCCCGATCTCCATCAACAGTAGTACGAATGCTGCAATTAACTGAAACAACTTACCAATCCTCATTAAGTATATTAGTTTGGAAGGTTAAGATGCAAATAGAAATTAACCAAACAGATAGATGATAACAAAACTTAATTTAACCATATTATAACCAAAGTTTACTAAAGTTCCTAAGACAAGTACATACATGGGTAGACAAGGAAACCAAATCACCTATAAGCTAGATAAACAGCAAAACAACATCCTTACCTAAAACTATTGTACATGAGGTACATTGGAATCATGGATTGAAAACAATTTCCACTTCTTTTTTAGCATCTTGATTGTCTTCATCTTCAAAATCAAGAACAAATAATTTCCTAATAATATATCGTAGAATAAGAAGTATGATCCTAAGAAAAGATTGAAAAGTAATATTAATTAAATTACCCACATTAAAATTCTCAATAACACTTCGATGTCAAATTCCATGCTGCAAATTTTGAAATTATACTACATCAATAGCATATCTCAGTTAACAATGACTTTACTTTATCTTAATTTAGTTACTATATAAAATTCTCTTATTTTGCAACATATAAACTTTATTCCTAAATGGTTAGTAAAATGAAAAGAGAAAATTCATATATTAAGGAAATGTTTAATTATATACATCAAATACCAACACAATTATTCGCAAAATATGTAATACAGTAGTGAGTAATTAGAAGTAATGGGGAAGTTAACTTTACTCACTTTGGGTAATAACTAAAAAATATTCCTTGTCTCTACAATCACAACTTTTCCAAAGCATATCCAATAAATCCATCCACAAAAATTAGTATGCATTTAACGCCTTACTTATCTTTCCTTGAAAAATATGTAGAAATAACTCACAAAGTTTTGGCATTAAAGTAAAAAGGTGTAATCAACTATGCACATATTGGATCTATCTTAAACATATGACCCAAAAGTAACGCCAAAAAGAAAATAAAAATCATTCGTTTTAACAACTATGAATCCCTAAAATCCAAAGCAAAGTCCGATTTCCATCAACAGCAGTACCAATGTTGCAATTGACGTAAATTTACATCTGTTACAAAAGTAACAAATATCAATTTTTTTTTATTTTTTTAGATCTGCACCAAATCTCTTTGTCTTATGCTTTTTCATCTTGTCCTCTTTCGCATTCCCCTTCTTCTCCTTCTTCTCTTTTTTCTTCTTTCTCTCCTACTCTTCTTCTTCACATTATAACATAAACTTACAAAAACATAACATATCTAATATAAACCAAATTTTATCAAAAGAAAAATGAAAAAATGAAGCTTTTTGTATGGAGAAACACAACTATGGTTCGTGTCGTCGTTGTAGTCGAGTGAAAACACCTTCGTCATCGCTTCTCTTAGAAGGATACCCACTTTCGCATCGCCACTACAGTTGGATTAAACATTGTTTCTACTGTCGCCAACCACCATCCTTCATCGCATTGACACAAAATTGGAGGGTTTCAATGTTTTGAAAAACAAAAATGGAGAAGCATGTAAATGGAGGCACACAAAAATGGAATCAAAGGAGAAAAAAACCTCTAAAATCGCTTGATAACATCGTCCCCTGTGCGCACCACGAAAACCAGAAAAATTTAACCCTTTCACATAATTTTTAACGTTTACATCTGATGCCCTATGGTTAGACATAAACTTACGTTTGACTTTACCCAGTCAGACATAAATTTACGTCTGACCATAGGGCGACAGACATAAATTTACATGTGACCATATGCAGTCAGACGTAAATGGCGATATTTATGTTTGACCCTAGAGCACCAGACATGAAATATTGATTACTTATTTACAAGTTTGTAACTAGTCATTTTTAATGTCTGATTCCTCTGCGTTAGACGTAAAATCATAGACATTAATTGTCTATTTTGTGTTAGTGAACTCGTTGAAGGGAAGGTGGAAGTGCAAACACAAGAACAAAAACAAGTACACATAGAAGAACTCGTCCTTGTCTCCGTCACAACCATGACATACTCGGTCCACGACATTAACATGTTAGTTTTGAATTGGTGATTTAAGCTAAGAAGGGGGGTTGAATTGGCTATTTAAAACTTTTTACGAAAGCTTAAACTATTTTCAATTGAATCAATTAGACGAAAAAGTTAGGATGTAAAAGCAGCAGAGCAGTACACTTTCAATCACTTAAAAAATAAAAAAAGCAGACTAGTTTGTTCTTGAAACAATCGATTAAAAAGACAAATAAATCGGCTAAAATACTGGGAATTTATGCAGAATATAGAATTCTCATATTTAACTCAAATAGCAATCTTTTACATACAAGACTTGTACCAATCAATGTTTCTAATTATTATACAACCTCAGATTACACAATAACGCATTAAAACATAACAAAGACTAGTGGATTACTTGATTTTCTTGAGATTTTAAAGCGATTCAAAGTGAGTGAGAAGAGAGAAAAAGAACTACACAATTGTTTTTATACTAGTTCACTTAATCATAGAGCCACATCCAGTTTACCAGGACAACCTGAGCCTGGTTTCCACTATATTCAAAATTTTTACAAATCAAACATCAAGATTTGACTTTTGAAAAAAGAACGACAGAAGATTTTTGACTCACTTACAGACCTAAAATCACATCAAGCAAACAACCAGAGGCACAAGAACATCCAAACCTAATGGTGGTTGTCCATAGTCAACCATACATGTGTTCTTTAAGCTACTCACAAGCCAAAATATCTCTAAGATCAACTAAGATCTCCAAACAACAAGTTGCAGTTGTGTATTGCAGAGAGAGAGTTTTCCAAAGAAGAATGACAAGATTTTGCGCTCAAAAACTCAGAAATGTAATTATGCTCTCAAAAACACAACATATATAGTTTGGTTTTAGTGAAATCAATTAATTGAATTTTCTGTACAATCAGTTGATTTCACTTGACTTAAGTGAAATCAGTCGATTGAAAAATAATTCAACTGACTAAATGCATTCATACCAAAATTTATATACTATAAGCCTTTTAACCTATTAAAACCCATTTTAACAGATTAAAAAAGACACACTAAGGCTAACAAGACATCTAAGCTATTTCATATAGCCTACCAACATGATACAACACCAAAAAATTACACTTAACATATTATTTTCATATTTAACACTCTAAAAATTTAATCTTCAAGTGAATCCTCATCAATATTCATCAAACACATATGATCTTCATGCACTTGATGTAACGTCCTAGCCAGAAATTTCTTATTTAAAATAAAAAAACAAAATAATAAATCTAAACCTCATTTATTAATAACTTCTCTTCCCAAAATGCGGGAAAGTTTAAAAAAAAATAATGTCAACGCGCCCATAATAATTAAAAATGCGGCGTTCAATAATTACAAATATAATCTGATTCTCCAAAACCATTACAAAATAGTTCATTAATAAACCTAGTAAAATCCCATGACTGGTCCCCACTCCGTTTCTAAACATCCTCAAGCTTACCTGCATCAACCTATGCTCACATGTAATAAGTGACATGATCATCGCCCAATCACACACAGACAGGGTGAGCCCATTTAAATAAACCAAAAAAATATAACAGTAATTACAACATCTCAAGATTATAAACAGTGTTAGTATTTCCCCTTTTTCTTAGTTACTCAACCTTCAACCCTTAATTCACACGTCTATTGATTCTACACCCTTTGAGTGAGTTCACTGATTGATCTTTGCTGCACGAGTGTCAACTCGCCCCTCCAACAACAGGCCACCACCTGATAGTCTACACGCGGGAATACCTTTGCCACGGTCTCTCACCGCGACACCAAGTGGAGTTCCCCAAAATGAACCTAAGTCCGTAGTTGTTCCTAGACTACCAAAACTCTATCAGATGCACTGAAGAGGGCAATCATGCGAAACCCCACCGTATGAGCCACGATCTCGCACACTCCATCGGACTTCATAAACCACAAGGCTACAACTTAGAGTGGCCACGTGTTACCCCAATACAAGATATAATCGTAACTGGGGCCCCGGCAAAAGCATCGCATCATAAACATCACCTAAAGCGATGTAGAAACCCTTCTTCGCGCACAAACTCTCCACCAAAACCACCAGGCGCGCCTCTCGCATCGCTAGGCGGAACCTGGTTCTAGACCGCTTGGTGGGCATCTCAAACCGCCAAGCGCCAAGCGCCAACAGAAGCCTCACTGCTCCGTCACCGCCTGACGGACTCCACCCTGCCGCCAGGTGCCTCGTGTAGGCAGTGGCCACTGCCACTATTTTGGAATCCTACCGCCTAGCGGCTCACCCCCTGCCGCTAGGCGCCATACCAATAGTGTAATGCTACTAGTTTTTGACATTTTTCTCAGGTCTTAAGAGACCCCATACATACAATGCGTCAATCTCATTTCAATCATAGAATTTTAGACATAATATTATAACAAAAAACTCAATGTATACCCATAACTCATGTCCAATTCAATTATTATCATGTCTTAACATGTTTTACTTCATTCACCACTGGAACAAGCCACAGAATGGTCAATATCATATTCACCACTTACCACAACACAATTATACTGATTACAGTACCATATCTAAATTACAGCTACACACCCAATTCGTGCTAATTCAATTTTATCATTCATACATTCTCTTCATCCTTTATTACCTTAAACCTGCCACATACAATCAATATACTCGAGGTCCTATAATTTTACACTCTAATATTCCTATAGTTCATGCCACCAAGATTTGACTGTATTACACATATAGTTGAATAACAACCACCACTACAACAACCAATATATATAGAAAGTACCCAATCCATCCATCTCACACATTTTTCTCTCATAATTCTTACTAAATGCAACACATACTAAATCCCATACCATCACATACCACCACACATTTAATGACCACCCAATTAAACGCACCCCATGACAAGAACACGGACCAATCCCACTTTCTATTGTACTAATGGGCCATAATTTCTCTATTTTAACATCCTTCCGCTAAAACAACATGTTCATCACAAACACAGATCATGCATATGCATTTTCAACTATTATATGAACCACAAAGCACCCATTTACGAATTCCAATACGCGTTTTTAATTCAAATTATTAATGGTTACATCACACGAGTCTATGTCAGTTTATTTCCATACCATTATCATATGCAAGCACGAACCAGGAATAGACCAAGTGCACCACCAATTTAACCAATGCATGTTTCTTGATAATTTCTTTAAATTTAGTTTTATACCTCCTTCTCACACTCCCATATATATATATATATATATATATATATATATATATATATATATATATATATATATAAACACTACCATTAAATAACACACAATTGGCATACATAGGACTTGAACCCAAGTCCTCTCAACACAATTAAGTACTCTTAACCACTTGAGCTAGTACCTTTCCACGTCATGACCATTAGCATTTAATGCCATAAAGGTTTCCATACTCACATTTATTTAAATTCTTATTTATTTAATTATTTAATATTAGTGGGTCTTACACTTGACTTTATCAATTCCTTGCTTCAAGCTTGCTTATGCCAACATAACCCTCTTAAGAGAAACGATATCTCAACTCACCCCCGATAATATATATATTGTTCAACTAGGACGTCTAAGGCTTCAACCAACGAAACTTAGAAGAGGTTAACCAAACTTCCTCATGAATCCTATCGTACTAGGCCCTCTGAGGGAGAGATCTCTCAGAAAGCTCCTCCACGAGACTTTCCCTGTCTTCCCTTTTGACCTCGATGTTCACCCCTAGAACCTTAGATGTAGAGTCACTAGACTCCTCTAACAACTGACTAATATCTGACCCACGACCCCCAACATCGCAAACTCAAGCAAAACAGAAGAGCATTGAGGGAAAAAAGAGCAAGTACGAGAAAAAAGAACCACTATGAGACACTTAGACACTACGACAAAAATGACTATGTTCACGACATTCATAGAAGAAAAGTGCAACCTCACAACTCCACACCTAGCCCAAAACCATTAAAAGGCACATTAAATGCAACTCCTCGAATGCCCGTGACTTTTGTCTTCCTCAACCCTCTTCATTGCTTACACTCCTCAACCCTCTTCATTGCTTCCTGTAGTAAATCATCCAAGTCTTCTCAACTTGGACACTGACACACACATAATCACCATACTAAGGACTCCTCACCCATTAGTAGCCGACGGTCCATGCCCATCATGTGTCCAACCATCAAGCACATCCCAAACCCCTATTGAGTGTCCAGCAAGGTTTGAACCCGTGACCTTCCACTCATAAGGCCAAAGCACAACCACTATGCCAATTCACATTTTGTGATAGCCATTATAATCTTATGATTATACTATCGTTCCCCATTCACAATTACATTACCAAAACAAAATAATAATAAATCATACAACACATAACTGGCATACATAGGACTTGAACCCAAGTCCTTTCACCCAATCAAAGTAATCTCAACCACTTGAGCTAGTACTTTTCCACGTCACATCAAACAATAATTAATGCCATAAAGACTCTCTCTACTCACATTTATTAATTAATTAATTATTTAATTAATTAATTTCACGGGTCTTACAAGGGGACTACTATACGTATAGAGTCATACCATTAAAAGAAATAAATTTTCTTTGTGAAACACAAACAAACACAGCAAGCCAAGAACTCAAAATCATGGAACCTATAACTCCACCTTGTAGTCTGTGACATGTAAACACATCAATACTAGGGGGACTTTTGGACTATCTGTCCCAAACCCCAATGTATGCAGCCTCAAGGTGTAACCCAAAAAGGATGAGGAAGTACTCATCCTCGTGCCTCCAAGTAGACAGTGCTAAGAAGTTGACATAAGTACCTGTCCTCGTCCTCCCAAGCAGCCAAGGCCAAGAAGAATCACTAAAAATCACCCATGGCACGACCTAGCCGGATACATGTTAGCCTAGTAGGATGACATATACCTAGATTAAGTGCTTGTCTTAGTTAGTTTAATCACCCCCAATGAAAGGTAACCCCAGGTTAAGTGATTCATGGTGATTGTTAGGTAATTGAGATCTCAAAATCAAGACCCATGAACCCCACTATAAAAGTCACATTTTACGAAATATATGATTACACTATTCATTCTAACATAAGAGCACTAACCCTCGAATTGAATTTAGGATCAAAGTGTCTTTTACAAGCACCCTTCGATAGTTGGAGACAAAGTATTTTTGGAGTGAAGACCTTGGAGTATAAAGCATCACCTAACAAAAACCTCACAAGATATATATCATCACGTAAGATTAAAACCCAAAAAATTGTTAGAAAGGTTTAGTGCAAAAACCAAGTCCTCTTGTACTACATTACATGTTAGTCAATTTTAGTGTTGACGTGACTACTGGGATTTAGGGTCAAAATTGATGAAATTTTGAAAGAGGAACTTAACCTATCCTTTTTCTAGAGTTGCACCATGTATACTTCACATTTTGCAAATGGCCATAGGGAGTATACATTGTGCAACTCTTCCCGTTCTACATGAGTGATACTACCATGCCTTTGGCATGGTATTCACTTCTTGACGAAGTCATTGCAGTCAACTTCCATGGTTGGCCAGAAATGTCCTACCCTAAGGATTCTTGTTGCCATCGTTCGAGATCTAGAGTGGTAGCAGCATATACCTTCATGAATTTCCCTTATTACGTACTTCCCTTGTTCCTTCGATAACGCACTTGAGTAAGGGTTGGCCATGTCCTCGCTTGTACAATTCTTCTTCGTTAGCATGTATCGAGCCCCCTTTCGTACCCATCCTTTGTCCACTATGTCTGGTATGTTACCGGTTTTTAAGTACTATATGAATGGTGTCATCCCAGTTCCACCATTGTTGTCCACGTTCATGCAGGTGCACTTGTTACGGGTGCTACTAACGTTTGCTAGAGTAGGGATTTATATTTCCCTTTATCCTTTGTACTAGCAAGTTTGGAGAGAGCATCTGCTCTGACGTTGTCTCCTATAGGAAAATGTTGTACTTGTACTTCATCGAAAATGGTACTAATGATATCTCAGGCCAAATGGTAGTATTGAAGAAGCAGTTGGTCTTTTATTTGGTATTCATTAATAAGGTGGCCCACTGTGAGCTTGGAGTCGGTTATACATACTACCAAGCGTGCTTTGACTTCCCTAGAGAGTGTTGAACTGACCAAAATGGCTTCATATTCTACCTGGTTGTTGGATTTTTGAAATCGAAGAGTAGAGACTTTTCAATAAAAATCTGTTTTGGTCCTTATAACATGATGCTAGCTTCTGCTCCTTTTTTATTGGAAGATCCGTCGATGTATAGAGTCCACCAGTCCTCCTCTTGTGATGCTTGTAACTCGTCGAAAAAGTCTACCAGGCTTTGATGGGGCCATGTGATTCATATCGTATATTGAATTATGAGAGTTCTACAGCCCAAGCCCTTATCCTTTCGGCTAGGTCAGGTTTCTACAGTATCTTTTGGATGAGATAGTCGATTTTGACGATGATCTAGTGATTATGGAAATATGGTCTTAGTCTTCTGGCTGTAGTTACCAGAGATAAAGCTACCTTCTCGACCATTTGGTATCAAGTTTCTGGATCTTGTAGCGTTCCTCTAACAAAATAAACTGGTTCTTGCTTGTCGTCTACCTCTTGCATTAAAGTTGCGCTAATAGTGTATTCGATTGATGTTATGTATACGAGAAGTGGTATATCGATATCTGGTTTTCGTAGGATCGGAGGGGAAGCTATTATTTCCTTCACTTGTTCAAACATACATTGGCATTCCTCGCCTTAATCAAATTTTATCGATTTCCTTAGTAATCGAATCATGGGTCTCGTCTTACCTACTAACCTGGGCAATAACCTTGATATTGTTGTTAGCCGCTCTATCAATCGTCGTATCTCCTCATCATTAGTGGGATTCCTCATCTCTATGATGGCTTTCAATTTTTCAACTTTGTGTAAGCATAAATTCGGGAAATTTACCGTGGTCTACCCCAAATACACATTTTTCTGGGTTCAACCATCGGTTGAACTTTCTGAGGGTTCTGAGTCCATCAAGTCTTGCAAATGTTGTGCCAGGTTTGGTGATTTAACTACCATATCATCGACGTAGACTTCAACGCTTTTGTCGATCAGATGGCTAAAGTCTTTATCCATCAGTCTTTGGTAAGTTGCTCTCGTGTTTTTAAAGGCGAAAGGCATGACCGTATAGTAATAGTTTTCCTCTTCTATGATGAAGGTTGTTTTTATCCTACTACACCATTGACTAATAGGTCAATACTTGGTTAGGTCAGTGCAATATACGCATAAACACCACTTGCATATAAGCTTTTTTACCAAAACTACATTGGCAAGCCAACTCATATATTGTGCCTCTCCAATGAATCCAGCTTTTAGAAGCTTTGTTGCTTCTACTTTAGCCGCCAATCTCATATTTTCTCCAAACTTTCTTTTCTTCTCGGAAACATATCTGGCTTCTTTGAAAATTGATAGTCAATGAACAGCTATTTGGGGATTACCGCTTCGTAAGTCTGCCACTGACCAGACAAAAAGGTCTGTGTTATATTTTAAAGTTGTTTCAATCACAACTTCTTGCGATTTTAATCTTGACCCAACCTTCAGGTTCCTATCAAGCGTTAGCTCCAAGCTCCTTGTATCTGTAACTGGTTTTATTCTACAGTCACTTCCTAAGAATCGCACATGAATGGTTTTTGTATGGTCGCCCTCACAAAAAATTGTGTGTAAGTCGATATATCCTCTAGTGCATACCCTTTCTTCGGAGAACCCATGTACTAGCTTGTCGTGTGGGCTTATTACTTCTTCCGGTATCTACAATTTTTTATAGGTTTTCTAGTAGAGAATCTCAACTGCATTTCCTTGGTTTACCAATACCTTTTTCACAGAAAAGTTTTAGACCTCAACGGTAATGACAATGGGGTCATCCTGGTCTGAGTCCACGCCTTCCAAATCAACATCCGTGAAGGTTATAGGTGACATTCTCCTTTGCCTATGTACGCAGGTTATGAGGTTGACAAACTGGATGCTCCTGTGGTTTTGTTCCTTACCAATCTAGTAGCCCCGCTGCTTATGAATCCCCTAGAGATTGTGTTTATTGTGTCCCTTAACAGCAGCCTGTCACTGGCATGATTGTCAGCACTTTTTTTAGGGGGAATCCTCCCTTCGCTCATCCTTGTTCTTGTTGTCATGCTGGTGGCTTGGTCGATCCGTGTTCCAATTACATCTCGGTCGCGAGCTACCTTCCTCGTCTATTCTAATGAAGCTTTTGAGGTGTCTGGAGCGTATTTGTTCTTCTATCTTGTCCTGCAAGGCTTTGTATTTGCTCATGGTCTGCCCATTATTGCGGTGATACTAGCAATATTTGGACATATCGGCGTTTGGCGGGTTGAAGGACTTGCGAGGACGAGGTATGAGGTCAGTCTGTAGGGCCATTTCGAGGATACGCGAGTGAGGAGCGCTCAAAGGTGCGTATCGTAAGTATCCTTGTGTCTGGGGATCCTAAGGTCTAGGGTCCGCCTTCGCTAGTGCTTTTTCGGCTCTCCTTTCGACAAGTTGCAAGTTTGTGCAGAACTTGGTTTGTAGCGTTGTCATCTCCTCCATACGTTTGTAGTCAGCTACACGTAACCTTATCTCGTGCATGGTAGCGGGCAGCCTGAGGCAGATGTTATCTGTGAAAGACCACAGTTTAAGAACCATAACCATGTATCACATGACCACGTCCTATGTTAAATTCTTAATATTTAGCGCCACCTTGCTAAATCTGTCAATAAATGCTCTTAATGTATCGTCTCTTTCTTGCCTAACACTAAAGAGGGATAGCGAGGGGGCTTGGTGGAAGCGGCTTCATGCGAACTAGGGGTAGAAGAGCGTGGATAGAGTGTCGAAATAATCGATAAGTGTAAAGAGGCAGGGATGTAAACCATTCAAGGGTCAGTCCCTTGAAGGTGGTATCTTCATATAATGGCATGTTCGGTTGAATAGAGTCTGAGGTGAGTGACATAGATCTTCACATGCTCATCATGGTATGTGTCTCTGTCGTATCGTTCCAAGGTAAAAGTTTCCCACTGCTTGGGGAAAGGGGTTTTAGTGATGTCATCAATGAAGGGATATTGATGCTTGTTTCTGTTGGCAGTTGTAGGGTGGGCGATAGCAATTTGGACGATGGCGGTATGTTGGATGGTTGTGATGGTATGGTGAGTCAGGTTGTACTCGCTTTCTTCTTCAGTCATCTGATATTAGGGAGTTTTAAACTCTAGATGGCCTTCCTCCTTTTTGCATTTCCTATGCATAGCTTGCATCTCCACCTTCCTCCTTGGCAGGAGTTTTCTTACCTTAGAGCTTCCATTTCATCAGCGTTGTGCTTTTTGAATTCAACAAATTCTTGTTGCATTTTGGCTTGCCCTTCTAAGATAGTGGCAAGATCGATCTGGTTCTGACCGACATCTTGGGATTCTTGTCCAGCTTCTTTTTCTCCACTAACTTTGTTGCGAGTAGAAACCATATTTGACAACTCTTGTACTGCTTGGGTAAGATATTAGTAGGGCCCTATGGTGTGCATCAATTGTTCCTGCACAAACAATGTTAGATTATTATGGGACCAAAATCTTATCTTACCACAATCTTCAAAACTTCTCGGATGGATACTCCTCGATGTTATTCACCATATCTTCGTTGCCCGATATTTGACAAAACATGGGGGGTTACTTGTAGAAAAGTCTTTGACGATTAAGTCAGCAAAAGCTCTTAAAGTTAAATCTCAAATTATGCACTAATGAAAGAGTACCTTTAATTGTTAAGGTCCACTCTTATTGTGATATCCCTCTCTTTCACTTCCTTTTTCTTTCTCTCTAAAAACAGCAACACTCTCCCTTCTTTCTCAATCTCTCAATTTTCTCTACAATCCAATCTTCTTCCACTCTCTAATCTCTGTGCTACCATCTCACTGTTTCAACTTTTCCATACTCAGACTCTGGAAGGATAAGCCAACAGGACCCTCCGCAATTCCTCCCTCAGCCACCATCCTCTTAGGTAAGTTATATCTCGAATTTGGGTTCAAATCCAGCTAGAATTCACAAATTAATCTCTGAATTTCGAATCTGATCATGTAATTCTTCCTTCTCCCTGTTGTGGTGATGGGTTCTCT
>Ga0214545_1002702_pt1 | contig 34162 bp, 20 predicted proteins | sample CNSS4metaG_FD_160064 | JGI IMG/M metagenome (GOLD analysis project Ga0214545, IMG submission 160064) | Root nodule microbial communities from cowpea collected in UCLA plant growth center, Los Angeles, California, USA - CNSS4 | ecosystem: Host-associated > Plants > Roots > Nodule | place: USA...
AAGTTGATTCAACTAAGTCAACTTAGGGAATCAAAAATAACAAACACAAATGAAAGGGATGAAGGATTAGTGAACTTCCTTTCTAAACATGCTTAGTCTTCTTAAGCATGTGCCTCCATCCTTGCTTGGGGTCAATCCTTCATCACCTTGCCTAAAACTTCTCATAGGGATAAACTCCTTGGTAGGGCTCCTATTAACTAGAACTGAAATCGATGAGGAACTCGAGCACTCTTTAATGCAATCGATCCACCTGTTGCAGAACCCTAGTCTATTCATCATATAATATAGGAAATCCCAATTAACTGAGTCATATGCTTTTTCATAGTCAACCTTCACTATTACGAACCTCTTTTTCTTTTTCCTACATTCCTCCACTATCTCATTGGCTACCAAGGTAATATCCATAAGTCCTCTTCCTTTAATAAATGCTGATTGAGAGCTGTCTATAACCTTAGTAGCATAAGTTTAAGCCTATTTGCTAAGATCTTGGAGATTATTTTGTACACACATCCGACTAGTGAGATTGATCTATAATCATCCAAACCTAGTAGGGTTCGCTTTTTTGGTATTAGTGCAATGAAAGATGCATTACAACCTTTTGGGATTTTCCCTTATCTCCAAAACCATATCACCGCTTGGTTTACATCATTCTTTAAAGCACCCTAATTATGCTTTAGGAATAGGAAGTTAAACCCATCCGAGCCAGGACTTTTAGTCTCCCAAATTGGTTTTTCGTCTCCTCTATTTCCTTATCTCCAATTTCATTTGTTAGTAACATGTTATCTTCCTCTTATATAGTTTGGAACTTGATGTTTTGGAGGTTAATACTGAATGGTTTATGTAAGACCCGTGAAATTTAATTAATTAAATAAATAATTAATTAATAAATGCGGGTAGGAGAATTAATTATGACATTAATTATGAGTGGAATGACATGGAAAAGTACTAGCTCATGTGGTTGAGAGCACTTCAATTGTGTAAGAGGACTTAGGTTCGAGTCCTATGTATGCCATATTGTGTTATTATTCGTTGTTACTTTAATATAGCATGATCGTGTGGTGAAATACTATGATAATTGAATTATGATTGTTAGCTTGAAAAATGAATTGGTTAAGTGGTTGTGTATTGAGTTGGCATTAGCATGGTCATGGGTTCAAATCTTGGTGAAATTAAAGTGAACATTTTTTAGTCATTTTTGGTTTTTGGCATGAAGATGAAGGGTTAACGTAAACCCTAAAGAAATGACAGCCAAGAGGGAGAAGAGAGGCTGAAAACGGATCATAAAGGGGTCCATGAATGGCAATTAAAATCCCAATTAAATTTATGTTCGTTTTTATGTTATCACATAGTTTTTAGGGCACCTTTAAAAGGCCATAGTGAGGTAGAGAGAAGGGTTTGGCAATCTGGGAATTTGACTTACAGAGAGAGCAAGAAAATTTTGGAACTTGGTGAGGTTTGGGAGAGATTGAGAGGCTGAAAAGAGAGCAACCAAGGAGGGCTAGTGTCGAAGGAGAATTATCCAAATTTCAAGGTTTAAAGCTCAAAAGGATCCAGGTTAGGGGAGTTTACCGCGATTATATTGTTATTTGGCGTGAATTGTGTAAAAATAATATTTATGTTATGCATGCACTGTGTTCATTCTGAATTTTTGTTGAATTCTGGAAATTTTCCAGAAACTGCCTGGCGGGCTATACATAGCCGCCAGGCGGCTCCTATTGCTGCGCATATTGCTGTGTTTCTAGGTGCAGCGCCTAGCGGTGAATCCCTGGACCGCCAGGCGACTCAAAGTCTAGGCTATTCTGGGTGTTTCTGTATGAACCGCCTGGCGGGATTGGTTGTGAGCGTCAGGCGACGCGGGTTCGATACGCGGTTTAAGTTGTTCCTGAGCATTTGGCGTGAATTGCTCGGAGGGAAATCAAGGGGTGGGTCTTAGGAGTTGATCAGGTGTAGTAATGCTTCGATTTCGAGTGTAGTTGATAGTGAAATTCAATGGAACAGTGACCAAGTGTTTAGGGTTGAACAATTGGGGTTTTGATGTCGTGAGTATGCTAGTGATTGAAATGCTTTGGAAAATTCCTAAGGTTTGTGTGTGTAGACTGTGAGGAATATAATATATAAGTGAGATGCGCGAGTAGGGATGGAGATTAATCTGGAATGAAAAACAGGGAAAAGTTGGGGCTGCGTAGGTGTTGAAATTCTGGAAATTTACCAGAAGGTTGATGCACCGCCTGGCGGCACGGGGCTTGCCGCCAGGCGCCAGCGCAGTGTTGGCATTTATACTTGGTTGCGAGGGATAATTCTGTTGTGGAGGTTTTTGATGGGCAATGTATTGTGGAAAATATAATTGGGATTAGTAGTGGATAGTCAGAGAATGAGGGATGGATTGGGAGGTGAATTCAGGTGAGAACATTTAACGTAATTATTATTGAGGCTTAGTAATGATATATTAGAAATTGACGATTGGATTAAGAAAGAGTATGACCAGGTGGAAAATCAGTTCAGGGGATAAAGATAGCATTTAAAATAGATTGGGAATGATTGATATGTGAACTGTTTTGATATTGGTGATTCAACACTTTGCCAAGCTAAAGTATGGTGTAATACGAATCTGGATTTGGAATAAGCACGAGTGTGACTCTAGGGTTGAGGCAATGGTGACATTAAGAAATAGGTACTGTGAGCACCTTGGGTTATGCAGCAACGAATGGGGTTACTTAAGCAAACAAATTTTGAAGAACTTAGATAGTTGAATCTAAATGGAAGTTCAAACTGTGAGTAATAAGTTAACCATTAAGGGTGAAGGTAAAAGAATTAGGAGAAAATTATGTAGGGAGGTCCGGTAATTAAATCAGAGCGTAATCTGGTCGGGTGGCCTGTATGATAGTACCATTTAGGTCGCTGGTGCAGCGCTTGGCGACGTAGCAGCACTCGCCAGGCGATAGCAAGGAAACAGAGGGGTTCTGGTGCAGGTGGCGCCTGGCGGAAGGGAAGGTCCCGCCAGGCGATAGCGGCGGAAACAGTGAACCACTGGAGCACGTCCGCCTGGCGGTGGGGACTATCCTGCCGGGCGATGACTGCTGGGTTTGAGGGTTTTGAGGCGCTTGGCGCTTAGCGCCTGGCGGTACGTGTCCCCCGCCAGGCGGTCTGGAAGCTGTGGCGCCTAGCGGTAAGTGTCCCCCGCTAGGCGATTTGGTTGCTGTAAGTCCTAGTTGTTGGACTTTGTAGGGTGTTCTACAAAGCTTTTGGTGGTGCTTTAAAGGTAAGATTGTTGGGTTCCTAGAGTTGAGCTCGGAACGTATCCCTTGAGTTGAGCTCGGGATAGGGGTTAAGCACATACATTCCTCGAGTTGAGCTCGGAATGGCATCCCTTGAGTTGAGCTCGGGATGGCGGATGAACACGAGGAACCCTTGAGTTGAGCTCGGGTTGGCGAGTGTTGCCGGTGTGAGTGTGCTGGTTGTGACCAGTATGGATGGATCCAGTTAGATTGCCCTCCTCAGTTGTTGACTGACGAGTTTGGTAGTCTTGGGACAGTACGAACTATGTTCGTAATTGGGAACTCCACCTAGCGTTGCGGTGTGTGATCCGTAGCATTGGTTCTCGCAGTGCTCTGTCGGTTGTGGCCGATAGGTTTGGCAGCAAATTACCTTGAAGAAATCACTAGAAGAGGTAGAACCCGAACGATCTGGTTGTGGCCAGATGATAGAGAATTGGTTAGGTGATGGTACTGTGATACTTATGGAGCTTATATCTGATAAATTGATTATATGATATCTATGATGATGTATGTTGTTTTTATAAGCTCACCCTATCTGCTTGTGTTTGGCAATGATCGTGTACGCGATACACGTGAGCAGAGGATGTTGATGCAGGTGGAGCCGGTGATGCTTAGCTGCGAGTAGGGGTCCTACTGGGGGAACTTCTTATATTTACTTTGATTTGTTTTTTGAAACTGTTGTAAACCTTGATGGGTGAAACTATAACATTGTTATTTTAGTTTATGGAATAGATGTTCATAAACTTTATGCGAACATTTAATAAATTTTAAATTTCCCGCGGTTTTGGGAAATGAGGTTATTCATAAATGCGATGTCTTTATATATTTATTTGTTTTATTTATTTAAACCAGTAATATCCTAATGGGATGTTACAGTTTAGGTGCTGAAAACCTTTTCTGAAAGACTTGCCTTATCTCCTCTTTATCTTCATTAGATCCTCACACCATGTCCTGTTCAATTCCACCCCTTTTATTTCGTTCTTGACCCTCCTCCATCTAATTCTAGAGTGGAAGTACTTTGAATTAGTATCCCCTTGTTCTATCCATTTAAGCCTTGTCTTTTGATTTAATATTGCACTTTCCTTGTGTAGAAGTAGTTTCACCTCACTTAAAAGATTCATGTGTCTCACTTGATCATCTTCTCCTAAATTGCTTTAGTCATCCTCCCTATTTAGGGCATCAAGTTTTAGGAGAAGGTTTTTTTTTTAGCTATGAATCTGAACACGTCTTTATTCCATGCCTTGAGGTCAAATTTTATTTTTTTAGCTTCTCCTTTAGGTTTATCATTGGGTTACCATTACCCACGTAAGAATCGCATGATTCTTTTACTGTCATCTTGAATGTTGGGTCAGACTTCCAAATATCGATGGATATGAATGGTTTAGGACCCCAGTCTACTGTGATCGGTTTAAGAAGTAGAGCACAATGATCTGATAATACTCTGCCCTTAATATATTATTTACTATTAGGCCATTGATCCAACCATTCAAGTGAAACCATAACCCTATCAATTCTACTTTTTGCCAAACCATTTTCTTTGTACCATGTGTACTTACCATAACCCTCTTGAATACACATCATGTCCACACCTTCATTGTCCATTACCCCTATTAAGTACTTCCATTTATGCCCCCTCCTAATCTCCTTATATTTATGCTAATGATTTTCATTATTAACTGTTTTCTTCCCTTCGTTGCTTTTCCCCTAATTCTTATCTTGCCTTTCCATACATTCTAATTCTTTCAATATTTGTTCCTCATCCCCTGAAAATGTAATTCCTAACTGTTTTGCTAGGCTCCAAATTGTAAGAGATTCAGAATTATCCAATTGGCACCTTGTGAACCAGAATAGTCTGTTATACTTTACTATATTTTCATCAAATAAGGAGTTACAAACAGATTGAGCGACTGACCTAAGTATTTTTGGCTTGCTAGCCTTACTAAACACCTTCACATTATGGTTCTAGGGCATTGGCTATTTGTTGCTTGATTCGCCGATCCATAATTACTGCCTCTCCTGAAAATACTTTAGGTCTAGATTGGATTCGTTGATTAGGGTCATATGCTTCGTCATTGGAATATCGCACCGGGCTTGGCTTCCAAGGTTTGCTTGATCGGTATTTTGGTTGAGGAAGAGCCTTTTGTGCTCGCTTCCATTTGCAGCAGTAGTGCCGTGATCAATGGGATTCATTGCGAAATCTACAGTAACTTGGTTCGTACCTTCTCGATCGTGATTATCCAGCTTGCTTGTATGATGAACGAACCCCATATCTTTGTTTGGTGCCCCTGGTCTTGGTGGAGACGTATTTTGGCTATTGGTATTGATGATTTGGGGCGTAGGAATATAACCATTTCCTGGGCCTTCTATTCGTGGGCTAGTTTTTGTATTATAGTCTATTAGAGTTTCCTTAACAATTGAAATAGAGCACCCCTCGCTAGCTGGTTGGGCTGCCATCGATGTTGGCTCAGAGTTAGAAATGTCATTATTATGCGAATCAATTTCCAATCAGGTGCACAGATGGCCTTTAAACTATTTTTGTTAAAGCTTTCTGTTTGTGGCAGGCCTACCTCCAGCTTGGATGCAGGTATCCCATTTTCTTTATTCCCTTCACAAATGTCATGAATAGGGATGGCAACGGGGCAGAGCGCGGGGACGGATTTTACTATTTCATACTTATTCCCGTAGAAAAAATTTATCCCCATCCCCATACCCAAACCCAACGGGTATCAAATTTTTGTTCCATCCCCATCCCCACTGGGTAACGGGTATAATCTCGTACCCATACCCATACCCATTTCTTACTACTTCAATATTAATTTTAATTAATTGGCTTAATACTTAATTTAGTCCTCTACTTTTATTCAAATTGTTAAAAAGACCTCTAATTTTTCATTTATTCAATTTAGTCCTCCAATTTTTTAAACATGTTCAATTTAGTCCTTATGTTAAATTGACGTTAACGTGTGTCCGTACAGTGCCACGTGTCATGTTATTGTCACCTGATAGTGCTTGTTTTCAATTGTGTTCCCTTATTTATAATTTTATCCAATTTGATCCTCTCTTTTTTTTTAGTGAAGCAATTTGGTCGCTCTCAGACCAAATTAATAATTAAACTTAATTACAACTTATATATACATTTATATATACATTTTAAATTTTTTAAAAAAGTTTTATATATCAAATCACTCAATCTAAATATTAAATTTTTTTTATTTTTACATTTTTACATAAAAATAATCCCTATTTAAACTTATAATATTTTAAAAATATTAAAAAAATATAAATATAAAGTGACATTTGTAACATTAAAAATATTTGTCACATTGAACATTTAAAAATTACAAGTGTCACTTTACATTTACATTTTTAATATTTTAAAAATAAAATTATAAGTTTAAATAGGGATTTTTTTATGTAAAAATGTAAAAAAAATAATAATTTCAATATTTAGGTGGAAAATTTGATATATAAATGTTTGAAAAATATCTTAACATGTTTATATAAGTTGTAATTAAGTTTAATTACTATTTTGGTCTCAAATTGGAGAAGGATCAAATTGCTTCATTTTAGAAGAAGAGAGAACCAAATTGGATCAAAATTATAAATAAGGGGACTAAATTGAAAACAAACATTGTCATGTGACAATAACATGACACGTGACACTGTACAAACACAATGTTAACATCAATCTGTTAGAAATATTTTAATATAATTTAAAAAATAAATAATTAAAATAAAAATTCTACTGTTACTGAAGTTTTTATAGACCTTTAATTTATGGGTTAATGTTTTTAATGGTTAACGGCTATATTCTTATTGCAATTTACTCCTTTGTCTCTTTTTGCTACCTATAAATACCACTTAGGTGCATGGGGAAGAAAACAACAACAGAGACAACAAACACTAGAGTTTTTTCTTAAAAGTGTTATTCTTTATTCTTTATATTATCTTTAAGACAGTGGTGTTCATAAGGTTCGGAGATCCTTCGCTGCACTCGATCGATCTGACGGGTTGTTGTATCTTGGGAGAGAAACGCATATGATAAGAAGCACATATTGATTGTGTATTGATATATTTGTTTAGTCCTGTGCAGTTGGGGCGTTTTCTCTCTAAGGATAGCGCTATGCGTGCCTCAACCCAGGATATTTCTACTCCTTACCTTTTATCTTTTATTTATTATTGTTATTATAATTGTTGATCTCTGATTAAAATTCATTGTTTTATTTATTGTCTTAGTATTATTATTGATTTAATAATTATTATTATACCATTTTATATTTATATTATTATTAGTATTATTTGAGTAATCATTTTCTAACATTCTTAGAGAGAAAAATTATCTTGTTATTTCTATTTTTTGATTACTCATTTGTAACCAATTCTAAAATTAAAAACAATATAAAGTTGAAGACTGCAAAACACATTTTGTGAACTAATGTGTTTCTTATGGTTATAATTAAATCAGTTTCAACTAAGCCTAAAAATTGATGTGTATAATTGTTTCTATTTCTATTGGTAACAATAAATGAAATTATGGATAAATAAAATTCATGTTCATTGAATAATTTTTTTGTGTGATGTCTATAGCTCATGCTTATGCTGTTATATTAATTTATAATTTAATATTGTCTATTCTTACCATTGATAAAGATGTTCTATATAATGTATATATTTTAAGTGTTTTGTATGAAAATAATTGTGAAATGTTTGCCATACTAAAAATATTATTGAGTTGTCAAACTTTGCATTTGCAAAGAAAAAAAAATTATCTTGATATTGATATGAAAAAAATGACTGATGATAAATATAATCTTTATCAAATTTATGAATTCAAAATTATTGGGAAGATTGATTAGAGACCATTCAAATTATAAAATTTTGAGGTACAAAATTAATTAAATAGAGAAGTGATGATACATATGTTTATAAATGAGTGTTTTTGTGTGAAACTTATGGTATTATTCATTAAGTAACATCTTTATATAGTGTATGATGTTAATACAATGGTGCAGTGAAAGAAAGAAAAAAAATGTTTTGATATGGTAAATGTTATTCTACAAGTTCTAGCTTGCCTAACATTATATTAGTGAAATTTTATATCTTGCTTACCATATTTTGAACACAAAAAATTGTGATAAAATTTGTTATGAGTTGTGAAAGAAAAAAGAACCACATTTAAAATATTTCAAAGTGTGGGGGTGTCTTGCAATGGTTAACATACCTGTTAATAAAAAACAATCTTGGTTATATATTATAAAGTGAATGAATATATACCTCACTTTTTTACCATCTAGAGTAATATTATTTGTATTTCTTCTAGTTATGGCAATATGCCCAATTTCTTGAGATGATTGAAGGTTAATGTAATTTTGGATATTGATTTTGGTGACACAAAATCACCTATTGGTTATGGCTATGTTTTAACCTTGGATGAAGATGTACTATCATGGAAATATGTTAAAAAATTGTTTTGTCATGGTCTACTATGCAAGCATAAATTGTTTCTGTGTTCAAAGCATCCTGACAATCAAATTGTTATATTTGAAGTTTCTAGTAAAAATGTCAATGAATAATTGATATATAATGATGAGAGACAAATGTATTAGAAACTTAATTACTCATGGTTATCTCTCTTGACTTTGTCATGTAAAAAAGAAATTTTGCAGATCTGTTTATCAAAGGGTTGATGCATCAACAACAAGAATTTAAGTCGTCGAGGGAAATGAGACTATAGCCCATAAATTAGTTGCAACAATGGACACCCATCTCCACATGAATGGCAATCCCATGGAATGGATTTCAATGGGTAACAACGAAGATGTTGTTGACTAAAGTACACCAAATAATTTGATTAAATTTTATGTCTCATTCCTATGGCGAGGTGTACTATAAATTGTGACAATAATAAGGTTGAGGTATGTGCATTATTATGCTTATTTTATAAAATACCTCTTAATAAACCTAATGGTTAAGGTATGTGCATTATTATGCTTATTTTATAAAATACCTCTTAATAAACCCAATGACAATTATTGTAGGGGTGAGTCACAAACCACCCTTTGAGGGTTTACCTAGTGAGTGTGATGGTGGGGCCGCCATTGTGAGACATGGGCAAGTCTCTAAGTGACACTCATGAAACAAGATACATGCACAAGGCTGTAACGTGCACCCGCTGATTAGAACCTATAATGAACACCGATATTGTATGTGGTATTTACTAAAACCCGGTCACAAGGGATGTAGTTCAAGGCAATTAAGTCTCTGCATTTTCTCGGGTGGAAGTTTATAAGCACTAGGTGTAAGGGTCAGACCCGGAAGGTTCCTTACACTGAACTACAATATTTTGTTTAAAAAGATAATATATTTTTTGTTTTATTTTATTTTTTAAATTATGTGGGGGCTTGTTAGAAATATTTTAATATAATTTAAAAAATAAATAATTAAAATAAAAATTCAACTGTTACTGAAGTTTTTATAGACCTTTAATTTATGGGTTAATGTTTTTAATGGTTAACGACTATATTCTTATTGAAATTTACTCCTTTGTCTCCTTTTGCTACCTATAAATACCACCTAGGTGCATGGGGAAGAAAACAATAACAGAGACAACAAACACTAGAGTTTTTTCTTAAAAATGTTATTCTTTATTCTCTATATTATCTTTAAGACAGTGGTGTTCATAAGGTTCGGAGATCCTTCGCTGCACTCGATCGATCTGACGGGTTGTTGTATCTTGGGAGAGAAACGCATATGATAAGAAGCACATATCGATTGTGTATTGATATATTTTTTTAGTCCTGTGCAGTAGGGGCATTTTCTCTCTAAGGATAGCGCTATGCGTGCCTCAACCCAGGATATTTCTACTCCTTACCTTTTATCTTTTATTTATTATTGTTATTATAATTGTTGATCTCTGATTAAAATTCATTCTTTTATATATTGTCTTAGTATTATTATTGATTTAATAATTATTATTATATCATTTTATATTTATATTATTATTAGTATTATTTGAGTAATTATTTTCTACCACAATCTAATGGAAAGAACTAAATTGAACATTTTTAAGAAATTGAAAGACTAAATTGAACAAATGAAAAATTAGAGGTTTTTTTAAAAATTCGAATAAAATTAGAGGACCAAATTAGGTATTAAGACTAATTAATTTTTATAAAATAATAAAAAATTACGGTAAATAAAACATAATATATCAAATATTCAATATTACGAGGATGGTTGTTTTTTCGATATCAAATACTTTGAAATAAATTATAATTGCAAACTACAAACATTAATGAAACCTAGTTGATAAAATTTAAAAATATATTTTAAATGTTTTAAATATATTTTAAATGTTTTAAATATATTTTAAATGTTTTTTTACTTTAATTTTTTAAATTCTAATGAATCTCTCTTTTATGCACTAATAAAATTTATAATACATCACTTAATCAAAATGACGCAAAAAATAAATAATAAACATAATAATAAAATTTTGACATAGATATTATATCTTTGAACTCTAATATATATTGGATGGTGATAAAAAAAATGTATGGCAATTACATTAAATTTTTATATTATAGTAAATAAAAGTTATTTATATAATTATAGTGCAAAATTACAGTATGATTGATAATGAGTTAGAAAATAAATTAGATAAAATATATTGAAATAGTATTCTACATGATGAACATAAAAAACAAGTAAAAATATTAAAAAATTAACAAATGTGTGTCTGAGAAACAATTTGAAAGACTATTGAAAAAAAATCGCACAAAGGAAAACAAATGTATAATTAAGGGTATGATAAGATAAAAAATACCTTAGAGATCTATAAAAACTTTTTAATTATCAATATATATATATATATATATATATATATATATATATACTCAATGTTTGAGAAATAACGAAAATTGTTTTAGCTAAACAAAAGAGTTCTTTAAATGAAACAAAAATTAATAATATTAAGTAAAGAATTTTGTTTTATATTACTATGCTATTAAACACTTAAATTGAGAGTATTAAACATACTCATGTGAAAGGAAAATATACAATAAATAAAAATATTAAAAAAATAATAGAAATATTCAAATATGAGACATAAAAAGTTTTTAATTGGCATACATCATTTTAACATAATTATATAAATGTTATGATAAGATGAAAAAAATATTAGAGATGCAATGCATTTCATGACAAACAAAATAATTAGAAAAAACAAAAAGTATATATATATATATATATATATATATATATATATATATATATATTTAATTAATTGTGAATATTTTAATAATTTAAACGAGGACGGAGATATGACGGGGACGGGTATTATGGTAGGGATATGTACATCCCCATACACATCTCCCCATACCCAATTGAAAAAGTCGGGGATTCCCAATACCCATACCCAGTCAATGCGGGAATTCCCGTCAAAACAGAAACGGATTCAGGCAATACCTACGGGGACGGATTTATTTGCCATCTCTAGTCATGAAGAGATTCGTTAGCGATTCCACTGTACTTTCCCGATGATACTTTGGGACTTCTATTCATACATTGAAGGGTAAACCCCTGCATCTAACCGACACCAACTTATTTTGTACTATGTGGGAAAAATTCTAAGGTGTGATAGATTCAAAGTTAGCCTCCCACCATTCCTTATTATCCTCTATGAGATTGCCCAACTCCGTTCCAGTTATCCCTTGAATAAGCACCGCATTCTCTCCCATATATTTAACATTTAACCGACCCATCCCGTGTTGAGTGATTTCCTCCTTAACCTCGTTCACCTTCAAATGATCGCTCACCCTACCTATATGACTTCCTTCTAACCATTTAGTATCAGCTTCTACTACATCAAATGATATACCTTTCCAACTCTGTTTCGGTGTGCTGCTGTGAGATTTTACAGCTTGAGCGTAGGATTGATCATGTTTAACCACTCTCCACACTTTCCGGATTTGATGAGAGTTGTTGTGGGCTGGAATGCTGATTTGCTTAGATGTTTTCTGCCAGTCTTCCCTGCCATATGTGGGTTTATTGACATGTAGTTTAGTCGTTCCGATTATGATCAAATCTAGCTCTTATTGGAGTCTTTTCTCGTTCTTCACCTCTAGAAACCGAACGAATCCAAACCTGTGTCCCCATTTATCTAACTTTCTCGAAATGAAGCCTTCTGTAACCCTTCCCTAGTGTTGAAATACCTTCCACATGTCATACTCTCCATAGTTATAGGGAAAGTGAGAGAAGAAAAAGTAGTAATCTTGCCGCTCGCCATTCACAGCGTCGAAGACAGCGAAGGACGAATGGTAGTCGGTGAGAGACAGAAGCGCCCTTATTCCCTCTCTGTTTCAGACAGCTTAACCCACGAACTTCTTCTCCACCAACGAATCACAGTAGAAGAGCAGACGGTAGGTCCTCTAATACAAATCCTCACTCTCTTACAACTTTTGCATGAACTTTGTTTCTCGCTAAGACTCGGGACTATGTCAACAAGAAGCACCAACTCAACATTCATCATGTCTAACTCCACCTCAAAGACTCTTTGGCATCTTCCGATAAGTGATGGAAAAGTGATGTTCTGAATGATATACTTTGATTCTTTTCTTTTAATAGCAGCTTCAAGACATTGTAGCTCTTTTAAACACTGTCAAACACTATTAAACTCATCGCGTCAAACGCCATTTAGCTCACCGTAGAGTGAGAATGGGAAAGTATGCAAGAATGAAAGGCTCATAGAGAATGGAATCGAATTCGCAGATCGTACTCAAAAAAAACGCGAAAGCTTCTTCTTCCTCCAAGGTTTCTTTTGGGAATTAATATCCATTAAGAAACTTAACACCTACTTTTCTTATTCGAAATCGGGTTTTTGGGTGGAGCTCACTGAGAATCTTCAAGTGGAATCCAAACATGAGTTATTTGTAGAGTTGAAACCCTCATTGCCCTAAACATGAGTTCTATGATTTGGTACATTCTAAAATTGTTGTGTGTTTTATATTTTGACGTGGTTTTTATGAACGTTTATCAAGTAAAATATGCTTTAAAATTTTGTACTTAAAAACTGTTATTGAATATTGAAACTAATTACACATTTAAAGTTGATGGGAAGACTAAAAAAACTGCATCATTACTCATGCAAAAGTAATGGAATAACATACTAATACTTGAGCTAGAAAATAGCTCCAGTCCCTAAAATATAAGTTAGTTATTGACTTGGTTTATTCACAAATTATAACCACTAAAAAAGAAATAAAACCAATTAAAAACAATTTAAAACAATTAACTACTAATATTTCCTCCCTTAAACTAGATGCTTGGAAGTATCTAGTTTATTTCCTGTGCTTCAGCCATTCCCAACATACTTCTAAGCTTTAAAAATTGTTCCAATTTGACTGGTTTGGTCATTATGTATGTTGCTTTGTCCTGTGTATTGCAGTAACTGAGATTAATCCTTCCATCCTTAACAAAATCACTTAAAAAATGAAATATAACATCAATGTGTTTACTCCTTCCATGAAAAATTGGGTTCTTAGATAGTTTAATGGCTGAATTGATGTCACATAACATGAATATATTATTTTCCTCGTTGAAACCAAGAGTCTCCATGATCCTTTTAATCCAAATGCTTTGACATGCCAAGAGGTTGCAACTATATACCCAGCTTCTGTTGTGGATAGTGTAACTATTGGTTGCTTCTATGAGGATCAAGAAATTGCTCCAGATCCTAAGAAGAAAAGAGATCTTGAAGTACTTTTTCTATCATCTGAGTTCTCGGCAAAATCACTATTTGTATAGGCAATTATACTGGTGTTTCCTCCTCTCTCGTAATATATCCCAAGCTCTATAGTTCCTTTCAAGTATCTTAGTAGTCTTTTAGTTGCAATCCAGTGAGCTTCATTGGGGTTGGCCATGAATCTACTGATTAAAGGGGAAGATGAGAATTATCGCCAAAGAAGATAGTGGATGCGGAACATTTGGGCTCCGAAAGGCACTACGTTTTTCTTCTCACACTTTCTGGTGAACTATGAAGAGTATGATATATGGAGAATATTCCAAAGATGGGAAAGGGTATGGGAGGTGTTTATTTCCAAGAAGCTAAATTAGAAAGGTCAGAGATTTGGGTTTGTTAGGTTCTTGGGTGTGGAAAATGAAGTGGAGCTAGAAACACAACTTGATAAGATTTGGATCGAGAATATGAAAATTCATGTCAATCGTCCAAAATACCGAAGGAATCAAGCGACAGATGCAAATGAAAGAATTGGAAGCAACAGGTTTGGAGACCACCATAAGCATCAGGCTAAAACGACTAAGGTATGGAGGAGGAAGGCGACACACTTGACGTATGCACAGGCAACAACAACAAATATCACGAAGGGTAGAGAAAATGAACATCAAGCTGGAATCGAATTTTGTGTGGAGGAAATAGAGAAAACATGGCTTAGTAGGAGCTTTATAGGAAGGTTGCATGATATGAACAAAATTGATACGTTAAAGGAAAACTTCTTTCTTAATGGCTTACATTTCAATATGTGAAGCCAAATATGGAAAGTCAAGATACTAATACATACTATGGTCTGAGTGACTATCATGATAACACTAAAATAGAAGGAAATCATTTTTCGTCTGCTACGAAGGACAACCTATTTCCCTCTCATTTCCAACCTTATTTCCATGACGAGGGAAGGGTGGGAAGAACCACCGCAATTTCACAATCACTCATTTCTCTCCCTAAACCCTTTCTCTTCTCCTTGTTTCCTCCATGGAGGAGAAAAGACGTGACGCTACCCCCTCCATTATTGCAGGTGTTTCTTCATCTTCCTCTTTGTTATTCACTCTGATCTCTTCTTCCACTTACTTTCTCTTCTTCGCTTTGATTTTCATGCACATAGTTACAGATTTAATTGGTTTTTTCTTTAACATTTTTTTGCCTTTTGGCACATTGACTAACTGTTTGTTCCTTTGATTTGTGGGTTCAAGTGATTTTGGCGTTTCGTGCTGCAACAAGCTATAAGCTCTGTGTTATCGTTTGTGTGTTTGATGTTGGTTTCTTTTTGCTGTTGACCAAGGTATAAATTATTGTTTTAAGTTCCATCTTACTTTTTCATTCAGCCCCTAATTCCTATTCTTCATTTTCGTGATGATACTCGCATTGGCGTTTCTCAATTTGTGTCCTTTAGGGTTTCTTACTAGGATTTACCTATGATTTCTTGGTTTAATTTCATTCTTTTAATTGTTTAATATCAGTAGTTAAATTTACTTTGGCTGCACATTGTCAAGGTTACTCGATCTTTTTTAATTTATTTATTTATGAAAACACACATATGGACCACTCTCATTATCTTGTAATAAACTCCTAAGGCAGAGAATGACCAAAATAATAATAAGTGTTATACCCTTAAAATGGTGGTATACACGTCAACAAAATGTCATTTGAGTGATTTTCTTTCATGTTTTGTTTTGTGAAGAAATTAGGTCCTCACTTGTTCACTATCTTGTGTCTTAAGTGAAACATATTGTGCGGTTAACTTCCAGTAAAGGAGTTTCTATTATGTGGTTTCTAAATGAAAATTGCCTTTTGTCTTTATTCTCTATCCTAAGGCCTGTATGCTTTGTTCTAGTTTGGGATGCAATTGTTGGTGATGTTCAATTTTCCCTTAAGCTATAATTCCCCGAACTGCAGAGCTTCCAGAACAGAGGAATCAATTGTAGATTCACTTTTCATTAAAGACTAACCGTGCATTAGAAATTTTGATGAAATCAATTGTACATTCACTTTTCATGATCATTATACCTACGTGCCTATAATTTATTTCTTTGATATGACATGGTTAGAAAAATAATTAATTGAGATAGTAATAAACAACATTGGCAATTATTTGATCATTGACACCTTATTTCCTTTAGTCAAATTTATTATTTTATTTTATTTTAATATGGATTATGCAATCCGAAAATTTATAGCATGGCATCTTAGAATACAAGGTTATTAAGTTTTGTTGGATCACGCAGGGTGATAGTTGGCAATTCTCCTCTTGCTCTCTCTCGTGACAATACACAAAACAGTGATAGAGATGAGTTCCTCTCACTTGAATTTAATGATCTTCATGCTTGAAGTTCATGTAATTACTAATTGACATAATTAGGTGTTGCTTTTAGTTTTTCTTAACCTGGTTTTAACTTGAAGTCCATGTCATACCCATAGTGGTGGTTATTTTAACTTTTTATAATGTGGTTATGATGATTAAAATATTTTTTTTATGTAGTCATTGGTCAGTTTTACATTTTAATAGGTTCAATGCCTATTTATGCTACATGTTTAGAATTATTGTGTTCTTGGAAACCTCAAATAAAGGGAGCACTTATGTTTCATGATTTACTCTATCTAATTGCAGCAGAAAATAGTGCCAGTGGTGCAATAGTTGTAGGAGCTGCTGGTGCGTTGGTGAAATTATTGGAGGGAGTTTGACGTGCATTGGTGAAACAGTGATAGAGCTGCAAAATAGATTGAAAGCAAGTATTGTGTAGGCTGAACTTGAGATTGCATAAGCGCAAGTGAAATTGTTTAATGAGAAAATTAGGTATGAAGTTGAATAGAACAAGGAGCATATCATAAATCTTCAACAAAAAGTTTCCAGGTTGCAAGACTAACAATGAAGATATGTTGCTTATGATATGTTGCATAAATCTTCATTACCATTCAATTTTCTGACTCTCTTTTTTTTCCTCTTTCTACATCTTCCCTTTTGCTTTTACTTATTACTCAGTCATTTTCTTTCATAAAAGTAGCTTTTTCAGTATTCCTTTTGCTTCGTCATCTTAAAATATCCAAATCCCTATTCAATTGCCCCAAATAAACGGTAAATTTCTTAATCAGTATCTCAAAGCACTGTTAGATCCAGACATGATAGAAAAAAAATAAATAAACACTTTTAGTTTGTCTTTTGCACATAGTAAGTTTCATCTTTTAAGACTTATATTAGAATTTTCAGCATACTTTTCTCTACATGCAACAAAAATCCATTTTCACATTTCTTTTTACTTCCACTCAAACATTCTCTTTTCTCTCTTTATCATTTGTCAGTAGAATGGAGGAAGTGTAAGACATTTGATGCCAACCAAACATATCCAAAAAAAGGGAGAATAACGGGTGATTGATGGAGAGCAATTCAATTTTACAAGTCCACCTCTATTAACCAAAAAAGTCTCCAGTTCTATTAATGATGGAGGTTAAATCATGGGAGCAATTGAACTAACCTATATAAAATCTGTGATGCGTTGGATTAAGTAGTTTTGATACGCTTCGAGAGTGTAGCTCTTTCTTCGTAATGGTACAGAAAAATAATTAAGAACGAAGTCATTTGTACCAGCACTGATGAAGTACGCAGCTTTCTTCACATGATCTTCAATTCTTTGCTTACCCACCACATCCTCCATTCTTTTTTTGCATTCCCTGAAATATTCCAACTGCTTTTCTATTGGAATTACATTCGGAAATTAATACAGAATTTCACCTTATGAGTTTTGTTCTAAACACAAATAGATGCATAAACATGAAAGTTATTACTTTCTCTGTGAATTACACAATGAGATTAACTTAACACCTTCTTAAATCATTCTTTTTCAGTTATCCAAACTAACAGGAATATATACACATTTCAGTATATCAGACGCCTAGTTAACTGTAGTAATTTTTTGCTATTTTCCTCTTACCACTTCATATAATGTATCACATGTTCACTTATCTCTTTTAGCATTTGTTAAATCAGAGTGAGACAGATAAAGAGAGTGGAGACTATTTTTGGGCCAGCAATATAACTCATAAAAAGAAAGAAAGAAAAATACAATGATGGTTGGTGTAACTGGGTCAGAGCCGGAACTAGTAGAGGCAAAACTGACTCCTGTCATCAGCTCTTCAATATTGGTGAGGCTTGGATCCAGATAAGGTGGAAGAAGCTCTTTTTTGAGACCAAGTTACTGATAAAATAATCTTATAAAAATAAGTTAATAATTAAGAGAAATAGAATTTAAATTATAGGTGTACTTACTAAGTTCCAACAACCTTGTTTGTCTTTTTTTTTGGGTTCATTCAACTCAAGACTATTGTACATACACTTGTTATAATATGGAGTATGAACCTTAATTGCTAAGTAGAAAGCAAGCCAACAGCTGATTTTAACCATATCTAAGAACCTGGCAGATAGAAATATAGATCATATGCATGCCTTAAAATGATGTTCGAATAATCAAATGATGAGAAAAGCAAAAGTAGGATGCAAACAGTAATATGAGCGAAGGAATACATGTAAAAACATTATTACTTCCTAAATAACTTGGAATGAAAAAGATGAAAATCATGTAGTACTTAGCGCTACTGTGGTGTATCCTGGAGTTCTGAATGCTGCTATTGAGCTCAACTAGTTTGAGATCATAGCCAAGGCAACACCACATGGTTCGTTCATTTCATCTCATGAAATTGCTTCTAAGCTCCCAAACTCGTGAAACTAAAAAAAACTTACGAAAAACAAGAGAGAAAAGAATGGAAGCTGAACAATTTGTATTTTAATGAATTAGAAACTCTCAAGATTGAGACACTGGTACTCTAATTAATATACAAAGCACGATTATTGAGCTGTAAGCACAAGTCGAACCCAACCGAACCTAGCCTACAACAAAACGCAACACAACACGAGAAACATTGCACAAACCTAACAACGCACACGAGAAATAGCTTTGAAGCAACACGAACCGAACAAATATGAAGAAATCGCGATTAAATTGGACTGAACCTGCAATCTCCAAAGCAACGCACAAGGAAAGAAAAATCAGAATCCATTACCAATTTGAAGTTCTGATTAAGCGATTAGAGAAGAGAAAAAAAGAGAAATTGGAAGCAGAGATAAAGAGGCGAAATCGATTGCTAAAATAACGAAAAAATAGAAACGATTGCCGAAATGGAGAGACGAAGCAGAAGAGAAAAAAATGCCCTCTGTTATATCATCTGGGAGAATAGAATGTACCGAAAGTGTTAGCAAAGAGAGGACATGAAAGAGTGAAGAAATTTTCAGCAATTCATTTAAAAAATCTCTCAGACTTCCTAGGGATTTTAAAAACTCATGGTCTGTATATAAATGACTAGATGTTATAATAACCTCTCTTAATAAACCCCAATTAAAAATCAGAATTTATATATATATATATATATATATATATAAATAATGAGAAATTTCTCATAATTTAAAATCAGAGGAAACATTTTAATTTTCAATGAATTATTTTTGAAATTTATTTTGAAAAGAATGAATATATTACATAATATTACCTATTATCTAAAGTTTGAAAAATGGACAATGAGATGTAAAGATCATCTTTCAAGAATATTAAATGAAAAAAAAAGTTTTCAATATAAATTTAATATTATGTAAATTTATATAAAATTATAAAATGATAGAAACCTTTTATTTCCAAGGACATTAATTGAAAAAACATTTGATTTTAAATGCAATATTCCTACATTATCATTTTTGTTTTATTAATATTGATAAATGTCATATAAAAATAATAAAATTTAAACTTTAAAACTATAAATGGAAAAAAAATTAAAATTGAAATATATTGAATATTAGATTAAAATCTTATCAATTTTGTTTCATAATAGTCTAAATTTTGTCTTTTGGTGACTACCAGAGTCAAACATACCAAATATCATGTAAAAAATATGTTTTTAAAATACGACAACACTTTACAATACATTATAACACTATTTTAGAAACGTCATGAATGCATTATAACACTATTTTAGAAATCCTGAATTACAATACATTATAACAATATTTAATGAGCCTATTATTGAATTCATGTAATGCACATTATTTATCTTTTTAAAATTGATTAATCTAAAAAATAAAATTTAAAATAAAGATTTGAAGTTCAGGATCTCTAGTCTTCCAAATTTGATTGATGTTTGACATTGCATCAAGTCCCACAAATTATAATTGTTGTTGTTCATAATAAATAGAGTTATAATTAAAAATAATAAGTGTTGGAAAAGACCAATTTTCTTCATTTATGTGAATCTGCCTTATTGTACGTTGGCAATACATTGAGATAGAAAAATATTGAATTGCTTTTGTTCGTAATTAATGTTCTCTGAAGTCTAATGATGCAAAATTCTTGGAAGGAAAAGTTGTTAATATTTGACAACAAAAATGTTGGAAGACAAAAAGAATATGAGAAGTTTTTCATTGGTAATGTGACCAACATTTTTTCATTCATTCTTTATATTGTTGACATTTATATTGGGAGACGTAATTTTTTTATTTTTTGAAGCTTATTTAAGAAGCTAGATTGAAAATTAAGAAAAAAAAAATATTTTTTTATGAATTAACAATTGTTATAAATTAAAGGTTGAAAATTTTCCAAAATGCCAAATCCTTATATATTAAGAAAATAAAATATTTTTACAAATTAACTATTGTTGCTAAGAAACTAAGAGACTTTACACGTAAAAGCTCTCGATATTTAACAATTAAAGGAATATTGAAAATCGAGGTAAACAAATATGACATTTCATAACTCACGAATCTTTAAACTTTCAAGTTACAAATATTCAAATTCAAATTTAAAATTGTAAAATAACTTGGAAAAAGTGTACTTTTGTGATCAATAAAGCTATCTTCGTTATGAAGTTTTCTTTCATCTATGATTCTATGACATGTTGATATGGTATTAAAAGAACAATTATTTTCTTCTACCGCTTGTTTAAATATTTCTCCCCTTTTTTGGTCATTTACATAGTATAAACATTTTTCAAGAAGGTAGGTAGATTTTTTAAGACATTTTCCATTTAAAATTATAATACAATAAATTCAAATATAACATTGCATTGAGACTAGGGATGTCAAAAAGATCCGTACCTGCGGGTATTCGCGGATAAAACCCGCAACAGGTAGAAAATGAATATTAAAAATGCATACCCGCTACCCGCTGGTACAGGTATTTTTGATACCCGCATGTTAACGAGGCGGGTACAGGTATCATAGTATCCGTACCCATGGATACCCGTACCCGCTAAACTTACATCCCTTGACATTCTTCTCTTCCCTTTTTTTGAAATTAGGAATATACATCAAACCTTATATAGACAATTACATTTATGGTATGTTTGTTGCCAAATGATGAAATCAAAATAAGAATACTTAGCACGTGACAATTGAGATTTATTATTTGTTTATTTTGTTTATTTTTTAGAATTAATCGGAGAAAGTGGATTTGTTGATCAAAGCACTAATTAAAAAATTTTCATTGTGTTGAACGTCATTTCATATTTACTTTTACAATTATTTGGACTTGTATCAACTTGAGTTTATTTGAACTTTATTTAAAATTTATGACAGTGATGCATTTTATTTTATTTGAATTTATGATTAAATATTTGTTTTTTAAATAATTTTGCAAATACCCGCGGGTACCCGTGGACACCCACGGATATGAATGTATATATATATATATATATATATATATATATATATATATATATATATATATATATATAATTTGAATTGTCTATATATTTTATCTGTTAGCTCACCCTATTTGCTTGTGTTTGACAATGATCATGTAATGAGTTATATGGGAGCAGATGATATTGTAAGTGGTATTGGTGAGGCATAGAGCTATAGAGGAGCTAGCCTGGGAGAACTATTTTATGGCATGTTATGATTTTACTTTTATGTATTTGAGAATAGTGTTTTATTGGTTTTTGAATTGTAATATTGGTATTGGAACTTAAAGTTTATATTCGGACAAGTTAACAAATGTTTTAATTCTCCCGTGTTTTGGGAAGAGAAATTATTATTAATGAGTTTTGCATTTATTTTCGTACTTTATTTATTTAAAATATTAATATTCAACCAGGATGTTACATTTGGTATCAGAGTTTTGTTTTCAAAATACTTTTTGGAGTCTTTGGGGAGTGAGCTTATTGTATTTCACTTATGAGACTGTTTTGTTGTTATTGATTGTTAAAATTTGATTCCATAATTATAACTTAGTTGTGTAATTTGAACAACTAAAAATGTGGCGTGCTAAGCTATGATAAATAGGAGGAGGAGAAACAATGCTGAAGCTGATGAAATTGCAAATGCAATCCATCATATGATGATGCTATATAGCCTATTGCAGCACAGAGCCATGATTCCACCCAGATAATTGAGCTTTAAAACCTAAAGATCATTTCAAGATTCGTCTTAAACCAGATAAAAGCCTATTAATCAACTCAGATCCCTTTGTGGTTAAGGTGATTAGACAAATCTGTTTTTAACAAATTTTCTTGTAGTGATATATATATATATATATATATATATATATATATTTTTTTATATATAACATTTTTTAAAACTTGTGTGAGTATATATAGTAAATATATTTATATAAAATAAAAATATAGTTGAGATATAGAATAATAAAATAATATACAAATTTATAAATTAAAACAAAACATTAAATAGACATATTAAAAATAAAATAAATTAGCAATAGCTAAAAACAGAAGTAATATGGCATGTTTAGAGACAAAGTATTTAATTAGAAAACAAATTTAAACTTCTTAAATGGAATAAGACACGTGCATTAAAAAATGGTAGAAAATACTAAACGATTAAACAAAAAAACATAACGCTAGGAGACCACACGCTCTAACGAAATGAACTATTCCAGCTTTGAGCAATGAAGTTATTTAGCACTTTTTACTAATAAGTATTTATATTGGTAAATTTAACATTTTTTAAAACTTGTGTGAGTATATATAGTAAATATATTTATATAAAATAAAAATATAGTTGAGATATAGAATAATAAAATAATTTACAAATTTATGATCTTTAAATTATTTTTATTCTTTTAAATTTAATTAAAAATGGTGATTTTTAGTCTTATAACATTTTTAAAATTTTTTGTGAGTATATAGAATAACAAAATAATAAAAAAATTATAAGTTAAAACAAAACATTAAATAAACATATTCAAAATAAAATAAATTAGTAAGAGCTAAAATCAGAATTATATGGCATGTTTAGAGACAAAGTATTTAAATTTAAAGACAAATTCAAACTTCTTAAAAGGAATAAGACATGGGCATTAAAAATGGTAGAAAATACTAAAAAAGTAAATTTAAAACGCTAGAAGAAGGGCTTGAACCTCCGACCTTGTGGTTAACAGCCACACGCTCTAACCAACTGAGCTATTCCAGCTGCGAAAATTATGTCCAGTTTAGCTATAATTATAGTATGATTATGACATGTTTTTCAAATTAACTACCCAGTTCTCTTAAATATTTGCTTTTATTCTTGAAATGAGTTTATAACTGATTTTTATTCTTTTTAATTTAATTAAAATGTTGGTTTTTATTCTTATATGAAGTCCACTTCTTATTTACATTTTGAGTAGAAAATTACAAATTTGTTTACAAATAACATTTAATTATGTAAATATAGTTTACTTAAGAAGCTTCGTTTTTTTGGAAATAATTGAATATACGAAATTTTCAAGAAAATTTCTTAAAATGAGAAATAAAATACGAAAACTAATAATTATGATTAATAATACTTAAAATATAAATTATGAAAACTAATAATATTGTTACTTATAAGACTCCTTAAAAGAAGTCATAATCAATTTATTAATATATATATATATATATATATATATATATATATAAATTCTCTTTCACGTTATTACCTATATATACATATATGTGTATGTATTATCCTCTAATTAAATTACTTTTATCCTATAGTGCAATTAGTTGTTTCTAAAACTAGAATCTTTGAATATTGAAGTGATACAATGTTTTACAATTATTTACTAATATATATAGGTATAATATTGTAATAAAGATTTAGAATACAACACACTTGGCCTCTGAAGCATGAGTGGGCCACTTCGTGCATTTTAGAGTTGCTGAACCGTGGTGTGGAAGGTGGTTTTTAGAACAAGTCCAATAATCTCATAGTTTTGATAGTGTTTGTCAGAATGAAGTGATAGAAGTTGAATGATATTCATATATATATGAATTGGTGTAAGAAAAAATATTTTATATATGTTTTAATTAAATTCTTATTCCTTGGATTAAGTGTTGTTTTCAATACGTTTTCAAATATTACTTTTAACATATTATTACATCATTTATGTAATATTGAGTAATCGAATTTGTGAAACTAATAATTAATTTTACATATAAATTTATCATATTAGCATGTCTATTAAAAAAATGGACGATAAACTATAGGTAAACTAAAATTATTTTTTAATGTGTAAATCAAAATCAAATAATTGATAGAACTGTAAACGTTATAGTTGCTTATTTTTAATTTTTTTTAACCAAAATCAAATGATTAAAACCATAAAAGTAAAAATTATTTATCCCTAGAGAAAAATACAATTAACGTAATACATATACAGAGAAAGTGGCCAATTCATACTCCACCTTTCAGTACTCTTCATACAAAGCATATGTTAATTTTTAGACTCTTATCCACACCATGCAAACTATGTAATTAATGTGCTTCATTTTTATTAATTACAATCATCCACTGTACACCCTGAGACGAGTAGTGATCCTCTCTCGACACATGGGACAATTCGTTAACTTGTATCCACAATCCCTGCAAGTCTATTTTTTTTTTCCAAATATTGTATAAATAATAATAATAACAATAATAATAAATAAATAAATTAATAACAATAATGGTAACTCACCATGTGGCCACACCCAAAGGCCAAGTCTCTTGGATTGGTCAAACAAACAGGGCAAACCTGTACAAAAGAATAATTAGTGATAGATTGATGTTAAGAGCAATGATTAATTAATGCTATGAATAATTGAAGTTGAGACACAAAATGGGTACTTTCTTTGGTATAAGAACATCATAGTTTTGTGTTGATGTGTTTAAGGTTAGTAAAATACCGATTGGTTGTGGTCATCAATGGAGGAAGGTGGTGCATTGGTTGGAAGACGAGCTAGTGAGGGTGCAGGTCTTGAATAGGGTAGAGGAGGAGCTTTTGGAACTATTCTCTTTGCTCTTCCTGTCACACGTCTATTTCTCCAAACCACAAAATAAATTTTTAGAATTAAATGTTTATTAATAATAGATAAATTTAAATTTATTTTTATTGAACTAACTTTAAAATTCATTTAAAGGATCATACCCGAGTATTCCAAATTCCATGGTTGCTTTATATTGGAAGGGAATCTCCATGAGAGCAGCCAGAGCAAAAGCTGCTTCTTTCTCCGAGGGGCTTATGTTTCTCGACATTATTTCAGTGAAATTAACAAACTGCACACAACAAAGGGAAAATCTGCTTTTTGAGTGTTTTGAGAACATTTTATCTTAACTCTTATATTTGATGGAATCTTAAAGGAACTGTATAAAAAATTATTTAGAAAATTAACAACCTAATTATGCGTTAAATATTTTTGGTGGTAATAGGTATTGTTATACCTGGAAATTGTCATAATCGCGTGCAGGTATCCTGTCATCAAACTTTCTCATGTCTTCCCAAGGCCCATCACCAACTCCAACAAGAATTATTGCAAGAGGATATGCACTGGTATCACAAATACAAAAATAAATAAAGAATATATACATATATCATATTATCAAGGTGATGAACTCTTTAGTTAACTCTTAAACTCTCGTGGGTTTTAAGATCCTAAATAAAAGAAAATGAACTAATCCATCATTACTAACTTCTTTAGTAAAATTGGGAAATTATTTAACTCATAATAAATTCGTACCAATTAAAACTTCTAAATAATGATCAATTTTAGTGATCAATAATTATTAGTAGCTATAGTGACCAATTTAAATATCAATTTACAAAACAAAAAATTATTAGTTACTAAAATAGTCATTATTATGAATAAAAAATTATATTTTGTCACTAAATTGATCTTTAAAATTAGCTACCATAGTTTTGGTTATCAAAAAAAATTTGTTACTAAAAATTAACTACCTAGATTTTGGCTACCAAAATGATTAAGTTTCTAAATTGGTCTCTAATTAATTAATGATCAATTTAGTGATCAATTATAACTTTTTATTTATAATTGTGACTATTTTAGTAACCAATAATCTATTATTTTGTAAATTGATATCTAAATTAATTACTATAGTAACTAGCTATATTTGGTTTTTAAAATAGGTTTCTAATTGAGATTTTTCTTATCATAAATATTCTCAAGTTAAAAGTGAATTAACAAGTTTAAAATGAAATGTAATTGTTATTTTTTTTCCAAACTGAGTATTTTATTAGACTCTAACAATTTGGCAAAGTTAACTCCTTTTTAAATGATTTTCACATTAATAGCTCATGAATTTATAAATCATTAAGTCATCTATTTAGTCTAATATTCTTTAACTATCATATATTTATCAATGTGATTTACTATTTTGGTTGGTTTAAGTAAGTGAAGAAGGAAGAGAGTTGACGTTAGAGGTGCAATGTGTGGAAGGTAATGATTGAGGAAGAGGGAGAAGGGAGAGAATTGAGGAGAAGAAGAAAGTAGAGAGATGAAGGCCGATTTTGTTACAAATTTTAGGGATAAAATTGTGATATCGAAAATTAAGGAGGTGCAGACAGCAAAACTAGGGGTGTAGGAAAAAAAGAGCCTTTGTAACCTAGTGGTAGAAGGGGTCTTCCGCCCTCTCTATGACTCACCTAAAATTTCTTAATATTTACTAGCGATTACTCATGTGACATATTTTAAGATAAATAATAAATATATAATTAATTATTAATATTTTATTGATATATTTTAAGATTAATAATAAATATATAATTAATTATTAATATTTTATTAATAAATACATGTGTGTCATATATATTAAGATTAATAATAAATATATAATTAATTTTTAATATAAAATTGAAAAATAAGAAGTTTTTAGAATAATGATTAAAAATAAATTACTTTTAAAATAATTATTTTTAAAATAATTAATTTTTAAATAATTAAGAATAAAATTGATATTATGAAATATAGATACAAAAGAGTAAATCTTCTTTATATATTATATATTGTTATTATTATAGATTATTATGTATAATTGTTTATTTATGGAATATAATTAAATATTTTCATTATTCCTTATAAGGATTGATTAAGCTATAAGTACCTTGCATCAACAATTGCTTTAATTGTCTTCTCTTCCTGAGGACTTAGTTCTCCATCTCCAGTGTTAACACTTCTTGTAACCTTAAAATCAAACACATTTATGCATATAAGATTTAAGATTAAATCTAATAAGATTAAACACACATGAAGAGAACTTTAATTTAATACCTGGCCATCAGCAACTATAACCAACACATGGAATTGGCCACGACTTTTCTCAACTATGTCTATGGCAGCTTCAATCACAGGAGCATAAGAAGTTGGTCCTTCATATAAAAAGCAAACGGAATCATTCCTTCACCCATGAATCTTAATCACTTTAATTAGGGATACAAAATGATTTTAGTCTAGTGACATTCACTTCCAATGAAGAATGAGTTATTTATATAAAAAATCATGATACCACATTCAACACAAAATCAAAAAATTTAATATTTGTAGTTCTTTTTAAGGTTAAATATGTAATTAGTCTTTGAACTTTGATATATTTTGACACGAAATTAAAATTTGTCTTTATCTGAAATTTTGATATATTTTAACATGCAATTGAAATTCATCTCTTTTCAAAACATTCATACATTTTGGTCTCTAAACTTTAAAAATGAATAATATAATCCTTTTAACCCAATTATTTTAAATATTTTTGACGTGTCCAATGTGTTTTTGTTACAAATAGTCCAAATGTGAGTCAAAAGTCTCATATTGAATAGAATAGACAAAGTTAAACACTATATAAGAATAAAGGCACATAAAACCATTACTTTAAGATTTTGGGATAAAAGTGATGTCAAATGCCTTATATGTGTAAGACTAATGTTATGTAGAATCACAATCTCTCAATGCCTATAACCACAACCTAGGAAAAAGAGAAAAAAAAACAAGGGACTCATCCCACAAGGGAGATGGTTGATAATAGTCCAACTGTGAGTCAAAAAGAATAGACAAAATTAAACAATATATAAGAATAAAAACCATAAGATTTTAGGACTAAAAATGATGTTAAATATCTTATAAGACTAATGTCATATATATATATATATATATATATATATATATATATATAAATAAAATCATATTTAACTCTTTATTATTTATACTCATACTCTTTATTATTTATACTCATGAACCTTTCGATTCATTGGATTTCTAACATATTATAAGTGTCCAAAAATTTTCTTGCACAAAAGGAGTCATACCTTCAAGAACAACACTACAAAAGATTAAGGATGATAATGACCTGAAAGTTTCAAGTTGGGAACTATTTTCTGGTAGCAAGCCAAGACTTCCTCAAAGCCATGGCAAGGTGAATGATCAGTGTGAAAGCTAAACACTTCTTGATCATGGGTGGTAGCTGCATCATGATAGAAGTTGAGCTACATGTTAAGCTTGAAAAACTATTATTGATTCATAATTGGTGTGGTTTAAGCATTATGACTTACCATCACCAAAGCCAAAGCATGGAATCAAGTTGTCATCATCAAAGGGAGCCAAAGTCTTGCCAATAATAGAGATGGCCTTCTCATAAGGATTAGGTGTAGTTCCAATAGCATGCAGGCTTCTTTTATTGAATGAGATTCTGCCTTCATTCACAAACAATTCATTTCATCAATTAAATAAATTTAAGCAAATTTAGTTCTCAAATCATGCTTCATATATGACATTCATGTTCTATCACATACCAGTCCATTCATTACTCTTTGTAAAATCAATTCCAAGGATGAGATTTGAGGATTCTAATCCTTCTTTCCTCAAGGCTGTTGTCACCTGCATAAATTAAAAAAGGATAACAAATTTTCATGAAATTTGCTCAAATTAACATTTGCATAGTTCTTGACTTTAAACTTGATTCATTCTTAATAAATTTCATCAAATTTGTTTCCTAATCAATTTGTAAGGTAAGATTTTGAAGATTCAATATCACAAACAGTTCTCTGGTTCCTCTTTCAACGTAATGGATTCCCAAAGAACATTTTTAGAACTCAGTCACAGAAACCACCGTAGTTGATCTATTTTAGGGTCCTCTGTTTCTGCCCCTGCACAAGTGATTTGGTGACAACGCAGGCCATTAATTAACGTGGAAGAGTGCCATAGTGGAGTGTAATTGGTTTTGTTTTCTATGATTTCTTTGCAGAATTTTTTGCATGTTATGACTGGTATACCTCGTAGTAATGACCGAGTATGAAACATGCTTTGGAAAAAGTCGTTTGGCATCATTAATCATAAGAAAGCAAGTTCCATTTTCTTTAGCCATAATAATTGCAGAATATAAATATATTTCATAGTCATTTTAAGTATAATTAATATTAATAAAATTATTATTTTGTAAAATGAAGATTTCCCTTCACTTATATTTATATTTACTTAATATTTCAACTCCCACCTCAATTGGTAACCATATATCCCTGCACACTGGTGTGTGAAAATTGGAAAAATAGTGTCAGTGATATGTTTATAGTAAGGTTGACGCTTGACCTGCACCAGATGTGTGTAACATGCAATGACTCTTAGGTCCATTAGTGCCGTTATTCCCACGATGAACAACAATGTTTAAAGACTGAAATTTGAATACAATTTCCTTCTTCAAATTCTCCCGTATATTTTAAAAACAAAATTGGGACAGAATTTTAGACTTTAAAATTTCAAATATTATAATTGATATTAATAATATTTTCTCAATAGATTTAAAGTCTAACCAGACAGATTTCAAAATTGAATTTTCTAAAGTAAAATTTCGTGTCTGAAACGGTTATTACTTGTTTCATATGACCAATTACTATTCATCTATGGATCTATAGGTTGAATATGGATTAAACATTTGTTTTACAATTAATAAAACATTAAGACTTGGTACTTTTCTACAACAGAAATTATATTTGTATTGTTTTTATTCATTAAAATATTAGGCAATAAAAATAAAAAAAAAGAATAAGGGAGAAGTATATGATAAAATATAATAGTATAACTCCTGAAGATTCCAAGAAGATGTCTGAATGGAAAATTAGCGGTTGCACTTTAATATGAAAATGAATAACTAATTACAGGTGACCAACTTCATCGGTAGCCCATTTTTGGAAAAAAAAGTTGCTAGTTTCTTGGATGACTAAAAAAGGAAAATGTTTGGTTGGATAGAGATGAAATAATATATGTGATATATGAAGATATAATCAATGCAATATAATTAATATGGTAGATATTGATTTTTAAAATGTAGCATAGACGTGGAAGTCAATGACCTATGATCAATTTTGGAAGAAGATTTTTTTTATAAGAAATTGGAAGAAGCTTGTTATAATTCCAAATAAATTGGGATATTTAGAAACTATAAGTTCTACCAAATTATATATTAAGAAAATCGAAGGAGTTATAGCAAGGAAAGCATAATAATGCATTCCGTAATAGATGCTTTTTTCAGATTAGAGATAAAAGGGGTCTTTAATTGGCTGTTCGCAAGAAAGAATGTTATTTATTCTGTATATGGAGTAAATGTTTAACTCTTTGAGGATGGGATTGTGGACTGTTAAATAAATGTATAAAGAAAAAATTAATAAGTATTATTTTCAAGTTAAAATAAATTTATATATTTATTTTCACATCAAAACAATATGACGTGTGATAAACAAATCTGATCATATAATAAGTGAGATATTTTTTTAATACAGTGTAATAACAACTACTGAACCACATCACAAGAGTAATTGCATTGTACTTAAGAAATTAACCTTGCACTTGTATTTCCATGTCTACTTCTTACTTTGTCTTCTTAATCAAAGATGAATATGTTGTTAACAATCATATAATAAATCAAATTTTGAAAAAAGAAAAATAATACATTTTCAGCCACGTTTTAAAAAAGAAGGGAAACATGTATCTTCAAACGAAATGTAAAATTCATTAATATGGATAAGAAAAGAACAACTCTGACGTTATATATTATAAAACATAAAAAAGACCCAAAGAAAATAAACCGACAAAAAAAAAGGCGAAACTAAAAGGTTGAAGACAGAAAACTTCGTCTATATTCTTAATTAATGGAATAAACATTATTCTTCAAATTTATTAACTTTTTTTTTTCTCTCTCTCTCTGGATGTTTATGTGTCATTATTTTCATATTTGAAATAAATAAATTTAAAAAATTGAAAGTGTAATTTGTCAATTATTTTAATTCAAATTTTCATATTTCAAACATGACCATGGAAGAAACTATAATAATCTGTCCTTCTAAATACTCCAAGAGCGTTAAATCAGTGTATGGAAAAAATGCAAAAATAATTTTTCCTTAACTTTCTATATTTTCATTCATCACTAAAGTTTTTAAGTATCACGTTATTTCCTTTAAATACGTTGAAATTTTAAAATGTTATAACAAAACAAAATTCATTAACAATCTCATTACGGACTAGCTCTGGTTGAATGAGTTTTGGACATATTAATTAAGAGAGAGACAAAAAAGTGTTTTTCAGTAACAATTTTGAAACACTTAAGTTGAAGAGGCTGTACCACATAATTAATTTTTCTAATTAATACTGTTTTTATTTTTATTTTTTGAGAGATTAATTTAGTGAATAAAAGTATAACAAAAATAAAATTAACTCATACCTGTTCAAGGGTAGAGAAGTTGTCACGGATAAGAGCATACTTTTTTGCTGCAGATTGCTTCTTGTCCATGACTGAAGAGCTTTGTTTAGAGTCAACTCTCACAAAACTTGGTTTCTTAGAAATGGATTGTGATCGCACCGGTGGTGGTGGTGGTGGTGCCGTCGAAGAAGGTGGTTCGAGAGATGGATATAATATTGGTGGTGGTGGCAACGAAGAAGATATTTGCGATGGAAAATTGGGTGGTAAACCTCTTGTGGTCACGTTAGTGAAGATTCTTCCACCTCTTCCTTTATCATGGCTTGAACTATGACTGCTATGCTTTTTACTTTTTCCAAAGAGGTTGCCCATGGCATCTTCAACTAGGTTGCTCCAAAACTGAATTAGAGGTATATATATGTAACAAAAGTATATGTTAGTGATGAGATAAGAGGAAAATATTTATATAATTTAAAGGGAAACGAGTATGAAGGTTCGGGAGTGTGCTTCTTCCAACAAGATTATATACTAAATTTAAAGGTGATGGGTTGAAGGAGAATAAAGAAAAATGAGTTGGGAATATGATTCTTTTCCCTTTATTTTTTTTGCTTGTGAGATTTGCTCAAGTTATTGTACTCCTCTTGTGACTCAATCAAGAGGCTGAGGAATTTTAACTAGTGCCCAAACTAGGTGGCCTTTCAATGACCTTGCGTGTTGAAGGGTGCTTATGAAATCAATGAATGAAGTATATAAAACTTGAATTTTTTTTCTATGGTAATCAAAGGGGTCTCTGATCACAAAGTACACAATACTGAATAGCAATCAGGGCTAGGAGAGGTGAATAAGAAGTAAATATTCGTTTTTAACACCTGTATCCTCTAGAACTCTTTAATACTCTATTTGATACAGTGGAGAAAAATAAGTCAGGCAGAAAAAAAGAATGAAAGGAGTAAAAATAAATATAAAGTAAAATAACAATGAAATATGTTTAGCTGAATAGAAATATAAAAAGTTAAGAGATAGATAAATTAATACCTAACTCAATAAAATTTTGTTAAAGGTTACTAGACCATTTAATTTTACCATCAGATGAAACATCTTGTGTATGTTTTAGACAATATAGACACTACAACAAAGTTAGGATATCGTGTCTCAGGGTCAAAGTCTACGCCAATTATATAATGTTATCATGACGGGATGACAAATCAAAAATAAAATATTAAAAAAAGGTTTGGAGTCTGCACTATAATTTATTCTAAAAATTACGAAAAAATCAAAAAAATAAGACAAAGTCTGCAAAAAATAGATTTTGGGTTCGAAAGTCGATTACGTGTGGGAAAAGTATTAACATCCCACATGCGTCCGTCCTAAGACAGTACCTTTAATTAAACGTGCAAAGGATGTGATTTTTCAAAATATTTATTTTCGCTGATTTACAAAAGAAACAAAAATAATCTTTTGGTTTTTTGGGCATGACGAGGATTAATCCTCGCTCCTACATATCTCCATTGACAATGGAGAATCATGTTACGTAGTTCTTTATGAAAAAACTATTTGGAAAATGATTTGATAATTTTGAAAACCTTTTTATTTAAATTTTAGTATTATTTTAAAATTGGTGTCACACGACGCAAGCGTTTGAACAGACACTCAAGAAATCGTGAGAAATATTTTTTTTATGATTTAAAAAAATAATAAAGTTTGGAAAAAATAAATGGAAGAACAAGAAACTGACAATGATACCTTCAAATAATTTTCAATATCTCTTCATCTATATCAATCTTATCCTTTCATTTTGTATATTACATCTACCTTTTCTCTTCTCTTTCCTTGCATCCTTTTCTAGGGGTGGCAATTAGGGCCTGGCCCGCGGGCCCGGCCCGCAGGCTCGCAGAAAAAATGCGGGGCGGGCCAGGATATTGAGCCCGCAAGCCCGCGCGGGCTCGGCCCGCATAGGCCCGCGGCCCGCACGGGCTAGCCCGCGGCCCGCGCGGGCCGGCCCGCAAGCCTGCATAAAATTTAAAAAAAAAAAAAAACTTGTACTTGTATATATTAATTACTTCTTTTATGGACTCTTGCATTAACATTTCAAATTCTTGTATAATTGGAAAAGACAAGTATTGTGTAATTTTT
>Ga0214545_1002705_pt1 | contig 34142 bp, 11 predicted proteins | sample CNSS4metaG_FD_160064 | JGI IMG/M metagenome (GOLD analysis project Ga0214545, IMG submission 160064) | Root nodule microbial communities from cowpea collected in UCLA plant growth center, Los Angeles, California, USA - CNSS4 | ecosystem: Host-associated > Plants > Roots > Nodule | place: USA...
AAATAATTTATATACAAATGTTAGAGTTGGTTTAAAATTAACAATTTTATAAATTTAAATATAAAATTTTAAAACAATTTTGTAAAAAGTTAAAATAAATATATTTAAAAAATTTTAAAAAAATGGATTGAAATGTAATAAAAATAACAAATATATGGACCAAATTGAGATTCAGACAATAATTTGACACGTGTCACCTTATTGACTTGACACGTGGCACAATACTGACGTGACACGTGGCATGAATAATTTTCAAAAAAAAAATTAAAAAAATTAAAAAAAAAATTAAAAAAAATTTAAAAAAATTTTAAAAAAATTCAAAAAAATTCAAAAAAATGTGGAGCTGACACGTGGCACATATTTAACACTGTTAACTCTATACTAACGGAATGGGCCTAATTGTTACACATTTTCAAAAATATGGACCTAATTGAGACTAAAAAAAATCTTAGGACCTATTTGAGATTTTCCAACAAAAACATGGACCAAATGAGTATTTTAACCTAATTTATTCTGAGATATTTTACATTTTACAGCACACTAATGATTTTACAAAGGATGTGTCTTTTTTAATTGACACTTTAAAGTATGATTTTATTTTAAAGCATTCAGATTCATTCTACAATTTATGATCTTCCCGATCCTCGTACTTATTTGAAATAAGTGTTTTTTTAATGTGTAGAGTAATAACTTACGATGTGTTACAACTTTGGTTACATGAAGTAAATGAAGGAGCAAAAGTTTCTTTAAATGCCTGCGGTTTGGTTTATGCACAAAACATCAAACAAAAGGGAAAACTCCTCGAGACTTGTAAAAATGACTTCATAGAGTGAATATTTAAATAAAATGGAATCAATAACACACATTGCAGTCATGATAAATATTTTTATTTACTTTGCTTTTTGCTGTCGTTTTCCATTAAAAAAAAATTAAACTGAATGACAGTTTGCAAAATTGAGAACTTACTAGTAGAAATTTTAAATTTTCAAGAGAATTAAAAAAACATGTTGTGAAGACTAATTTAAGAGTTTATTAAACTTAAGGTGGACATATTGTAGAACTATATCAACAAAAATTTCACATCAGCATTGTTAGAACTACAACAGGATATACAGGAAGTAGTAATAGGTGAAACCTCAATTTTCCGTTTCAGCCACTCTCCAGAAAGAAACTTTACAGCTAAAGCAAACAGCACAAAAAATTTACATTCATTCGCCTTGAGCATACAAAATATGGCTATCAAAATCATATCCACTCAAAGTTCGTTTCTTTGGGAAGAACCAAAGCAATGAGACAATCTGAGGGACCAGGTGCAATAGAAAGCAAAGAGCAAGTTTCAAGTGTGTGGGGGAGAATGAATAGCAGCCTTGCCCATATGGATTTTGAAGCTGGGATTTTAATAACCCCAGCACAGTCCCTCTGCTTTAAGTATGATATGAAATCCTGAAACTGGTTTTCACAAAGGGTCAACAAGAGGAATGGGAATGTTACAGGACAAAACACAAATTCCAATTCTCACCAGTTAGAATGATTATGATGTTAAGAGGATTTAAGAAATAGAGCACCATAAGAGGTTTTTTAATAACAGATTAAGAATATATTAAGTACATCTCAGCAAGGGGTTAAAAGTCGGTCCATTATTCCTTGTTCAGAATTACGCAAACATTTATCAAAGGATTCTGAATAGTAGTAGAAATTGTGAGATAACTTGGTTGCTCCTGGAAGTCCCAGTAACAACATAGACAGGTAAAATAAACCCACCATAACATTCATGAGGAAAAAAAAAAACATACCCTTTTGTGATCAGTAGTGGAAGATGGGATCAGACGGCACACTTCCCTCTGCACCAGAAATCAATGCCACAAAGTCAGATTCTGGGAATGATACAGTGATGCACACAACCTCTACAATAACAAAGCCTTATCCACATGGATTACACAACACCATTCAGTTTGGTTATGCATGACAGACAATATCAATCAAATACTTTAAATAATATTGGATACCTGTACACATATTATACAACTGTCTCGGTATCAGAATTATGTCTCCTCTATAAATCTCTGATGTATGTTTTTCTTAAAGTAGCGAATGAATCAATATCGTATTGTGAATATAACATTTTTGTTCAAATTTGGCTAGGATTAGGCCTTCTCAATAATTTTTTTAAGAGGTAAAATCCAGCAATAATATGACAATAACAAATCAATATGATATCAACCATACTAAAAAAAATACAGAAGAAAACCAATAAAATATCAGCAATTCATAATTATAATTATATAAATATAATACATAATTATATAAGAATAGTATATAATTATAATTATTATATCATGTCATATTTGCATCTTGACTTTTAAAAAAATAGTCATATTTATCATTGCATCATATTGTGCTTAAACTGGTTTCACTGCCCATATGACAGCAAGACAGCTCTCGTACATCTCAAGGCCAGAGAAGAGCAAGTAAAACGAAAGACAGTCATTTGGGTGCTATTACTGATTCACTGCTACATTGATCCAGGGCATAAATCCCTTAAAGTCTTAAATGAAAGTTGAACTGGCAAAATATACCTCTCAACCTTCACTTACACGCTTACTTGTGGGGTGTTTTTCATGCAAGCCTATGGTTTTCTGACAAGTAGTGCCGAAGGAAGATGTCATATCCTGCATAAGAGGAAAGGACGACAACACAGGAGACTAACTTCTAGACTACTCTTCCCCTGAAGTTGAGGACTAGTGTAGACAGACTCCATAGACAAGCCTCTTTTGGGTGGTAACTGTTGATATCCCACATCAACTATATACATAGCTTAAGTAGAGCTTATAAAGGCTTGGGTAATTCCTATCGCATGGGCTAGCTTTCGGAATTGAATTAGGTCCAGAAAAAGTCAAAGATGGTAACACACCACAGGTCCTCACTGCTGAATCGCATTGAACAGGACTAGGACACTGAGTTCAGCAATAAGCATTCACTATTTTGTCCACTAATCTGATCTATCACTATCATTGATCCAACACTGGACCATCCAAACCTCTCCAAAATCCACCAGGCAGGCAGCTTTGTCAGTGCAATATAAAAAGAAAATCAATTCTACCTAGATCCATAACTTTCATAGTTGAATATTTTTAACCCCAAAACTTTAATGTTCTATATGCACAATCCTGGGAGAGATCAATGTTGAGACCCTATGGATATGGTGAAAGTAGCACCAAAAGGTTTGAACAGTCCCCGTTTCAAGAACTAACTATTTGGATTGAGTTAGGTTTAGACCTAAAAGTACAACATCCCCAAAATTCGGAGATTTGATACCAACTTGAAAAAGGTGGCTGAATTTTATTTCTAACTCAGTAATTTACAAGGGTTGATTACAAATACAGTCCAATCAAAATTGGTCATGATTATGGAAAAAAAAAAAATTATGATAATTATACCATGCAACAGGTCCTTATAAGTCAAATTGTAGACAGGAGGAAGCCAGAACGTAACAGGAAATAAGATTAACAAGCAAATTAGAAATTACAAGGGAAGCTAGATGGAAATCAAAGCATGCTGACAATGTTTGTGCATGCTATAGTATCTTGAGAAATGTAAACCCAAGAATATAATCAAAGAATCCATCTAATTTAACAGCCTAAGAAAAAACATCAATTAAAAAATTACACACATTCTTGACAAAATGACCATGAGAAGGTTGGAGAGGAGGAGCAGCCAAAGGATGCGGGAAAACTCACTCTATGAGATGGTGTAGCAGCAAATGTTGATTTTACATGTCGAAGATCCGTGCGTTTTGTCATGTCTAATTTTGTGGGCCACCTGCACCAGAGAAAAGCAATATGAATGGACTTCCATTAGAAGAAAACAATATTGACAAATAACCAAGCATCAATGAGTGTCTTACTCAGCAGGCTCGGGTATGGCATTTGAGTATCGGCAAATAGCTGAATCTGCCTTGCACGCATAAATTGTACAGTAATTGACCCCACTTTTACATAGATTCCCCTGCCATTGATACTGCAAAGACTGCTCTGGACATTCTATATTGACTGGTTCTTGGACAGGCAGTGGTGGAGGAGGAGGGGGAGGAGGAGAACTAGGCAGTGGAGGAACCAAGGGAGGCTGAACCTGGGGTAAAGGTGGTGGAGAAGGAGGAAGTGGAGGTGGCATTTCAGGCTGAGGAGGTGGTAAGGATGATAAAGGTGGTGGTACAATTGATGGAGGCACCTGCTGGTTATAGGGATGCATTGGAGTTCCTTGTATCTGAGCAAGTGGAGTCACTGAAGCAGGAATAAAAGGACTTACAACAGCATTACCATGAAAATTATTTGGCATTACTCCTGTGTTGAACTGGCTGACTGGAAAATGATTATTAATTCCCCGATGATCCCATGGACCATTTGGAGGAGCATAAACAGGGTGAGAAAACGTAGATGACTGAATTTGCTGCACTGGTGGGATGGAAGGTCCATGTGCTCCAGAATGTGAAGGTGGAACATTACCTGAGGTAGAAGATAGAACTCAATTTCAGAAACAGGGACAATTGTTCACCATAAAGCAACATATGCACTTAAGTTATTTGATTTGTAATTTCATAACTAAGAAAAAACTGTCCTCATAGACAAATAAAATTCATAGAGCACTACCTCCTTGATGAGGATCCTGAGACAAATTATCATAACCGTCAGGTTTCCTTGCCCCAACCTCTGACATCTCCCTAGAACCAGGAAAGTGCCAGTTTGAATGAGGCAGAGGTGCACTCTGTATTCCACTAGTATGATTTTCAGAATTTATTCTGGGGGACACAAGCTCCATAGGATTGTTCTCGGGTTTAACTGAAAACGGTACAGTGTTCTGATGTCCAGGTTTGCTGTATAGAGCAGGGAGAACAGAACAAGTTAGAAAACACTAATGAATTGAGGACTTACTGAAAGACAATATAAAAGCTGTTGGACTTGGAAGAAATAACAATTCTTAGCCAACACAGTAGTGAATTCAAGATCAATAGACAATGGTGTAAAGTAAAATTAATTTTCATCGCTGGAGAACTGATGTGGATTATGTTATTAGTTTCTGTTATTTATTTACGCTTTTAAATTTCATAATTAGGAATTTTTATTTGAATTTTTTTGTTTAGGAATTTGTTTCTGTTTTTTATCATCTTATTTTAGCTTAAATTAGGAATATTTTTTTGGAGGTATTTCGCCATGATAGGTCTATAAAAAATTAGTCTAAATATTTTATTATTCTGGATCATAAAATAAGCGGGGTATATGATGATTGGGTGAGAGGAGTACACCACCCAAAACCAGTACACGTCGATTACAATGGCCTGATTTTGATAACATTGTCACACTCCATCTATGTCTCAGCTTTTGTGTTCTTTCTATAACTAGTGCATTTTGAGCTTTACTTTCAGATTCCATGGTGAGACTGATATGTCCCAGTGTCCCAAACAGTGGTGCTACACTATAGACAAACACAGTGGGAAAAGCTTGGACTTGCATCTAATAACACCAGCTTTCATAATTTTGGTTTTTTTTTTCATGAAAATTAACGCAACATTATCATTGTGTCCCATATGCTCAACCTATGAGGAAATGAAATTTCAACAGACACGCTAACACTTGCCTCAGCAATTGTTAGCTTGAACCCAGCATCCTGGGTGCCATCCCATCTAGTGTTCCCATGCACCCATTTGAGATTGTCGATAATAATGTTTTTGGAATGCATATATTAGGCAATTTACTGTTGAATAGTTAGCTGTGGTCTTCAAAAAAAGAAAAAAACTCACTCAATAAGCTTATACTGTCAGGCAAAGGCTCAAGATTAGGTTTTATATCTTCAAAACACCATTTACCGGATTAGTCCTTTTGGCTTGAAGTTTTAACATGCACACTATTTAAAAAAGCTCGAGACAACGAGGATCAAACCCCTAAACACTTGATAAAAAAGGTTGTGATATCATGCCAATAGCCACCTTTCATCCCTCCTAAAAGCTTAAGTTGTTTGGTAAGGTCTCAAGATAAACAGTACGGATCATTTGACCAAATTTTATATCAATGGGAAAATTATCCGTGCATGTTCAATATTGTTTACTATTATCATTTGAAAACTCTTATATAGTGGTTAGCTGTAACGAGAAATAAATAACTATCTTTACTCAATATGGAATTTCAAATGTAAAATTCATAAAATACAATTAAGACAGCAAGACAATCTAAACACGCTACTTTTTAGTTTTACATTGTTTTTCTATAGAGGAAAGGGCTTAGTAGTTAGTAACAACATCGTGCCATATTTAGTATATTTTACACTAGAGCAAATAAGACTAGCTAATAATCAATTTGGTTTAGAGTGTATATATATTACATACCAACTCGTGAACAAGTCAAACTGAAAATCCAATTAAAATAATTAAGAAAAAAGAGAACCAGGTGTTCAAATGCAGATATCCTATTGGGTATCTTTTGTTTGGACTTAAGAGAGTATGAGGAAACATTGAAGTTTGGAGCATATGCTTCCACATGGGAAAATCATTAACATGTGTGTACATTATAAAAATGCATCTAGTATACCTGAATTCTATCTGAAAGAACAATCCAGGACAACCACGGAGATTCTTTAGAGTAGAAACTGCTCCATCAATATTATTGCATTCGACAAACCAACTGCACCCCATCTGAGTGCTTGCTTGTGTCAACTGCACAACAGATCCAGCGTTTCCAATGGCAAGATTGCAAATGGACATTAACTCATCATCTGAAAGGAACATAGAGCTACTACAATGTGGAATAGTTATGCACAGAGTGCTGGATGGCACCATATCTTCTTCTCGCATGGAAGGACAATTATTGCCAGTCATATAATTATCATTGAGACCTAGGTTTTGATTAATATTATACTTTGAGCGCAATGAAGCAAGTAAGTTGGACAAGTGAGATATCGCCGTTTGACTGCTATCTGCGGGGCTCCCTGGTAGAGTTCGAGCATGTGGTGATCCAGCAGAATTGTTAACTTGAAGGTCAAGATGGGGGGGGGGAGGGGGAGGTACAGGTCTTGCACCATCCATATAAGCATGCCCAATTCCAACATTAACTGTTCCTGGAGCTGGACCAAAATGCTGATTGTAGTTACTTCTTTCTCTTCGCAGTTGTCTCAGATGCAACATGACAGCTGTAGCTTCTTCAGGCGTTTCAAATTCCATGAGTAATGCAAACTCACAGCTAAGATCAATGAATGCAAGAGGACCCTTGTGTATCATTTTTCTTGTTTCATGCATGACCTCATCCTTGGCCCATTGACTGGGAATATTTCCAACATAAATATGAGAACTAGAGCCAACTGCAACACCATTCATTGCACCCCTAGTTCCAAGTCCAACATCCATGAACTTTACACGGCAAGGGAAACATCCAGGTAAACAGTGTCGAGTTTTTATTGCATCAATGATCCTTCTGTACTCGACTAAGGCAAACCCTTTGACTGGGAAGAAAATAAATTTTTCAATAGGACCAAATCTTTCTAGGTGAAACCTAATATGACTTTCGGGCACATCAGGTCCCACATAACCTATCCATAGCAGCCTAGAAGCAGAGACAATATCCATGGCAGCGGGATCCCCATCACAGCACCACACAATTTGACCTTTTGTTGAAGCAGTTGGTGACATAAAATGATGATTAGGAGATGCCAAAGAATTACTAGCAGAACCACTAGAGGATCTCAACGGAGGTGAACTGAAATTCCTACTTGAGACTTGATTTTTCTCTACATTCTGGAAGTCATTTCTACCGTCAAATGAATTACTCCTAAAATTTACTGGTGTTCTAACTGCTGGTGAAAATACTTGATGGCTTACTGAGTCCCTAGGTGTGGAACATCTAACATTTGGCATATTTCCTTCTTCCCCCACCCCAATGCTCATGGGCTTTGAGACTCCATTATCATACTGCAAACCCACTTTTAATGCTGGAGCATTGTCAAGAGAAACTGCAGAGCTATGAGCCATCACATATTTATCAGAAACCTTATCAGTAAAACCATCAGTAGAACCGACATAAACTCTCAAATTGCTGCCTTTTCCAGATGATTCACCAATGCTTTCATGTTCCTCAGAGATTCTAGGAACCATGTACTTCTTACTATTAATGTAAGTAGAAGAATCAGATTTATCTTCATCACTATCTCCTTGACAGTCTTCCAAATCTGTTTGTTGAGCAAACATTCCAAGAATTCCTTGCAGTATTGACATAATTTCCAGTGATGCATTTGGGAGCAAGTCAAGTAACTTCTTACATCTACACAACATCCATTTCCGGAGTTGGGGATCCTTGTCAAGAACCTGTATACAGAATGCCCGGAAAAGGCTTCTAAGTAGGAACCTACTATAATTAAAATTCCTAACTAACGATAATTAAGAAAAAAGTACCAAGTTTAACATTCTTCAGTGTCACCAGCAATCAATATGCTAATAATTGTTAACAAAATATAAAACCTAAAAGAATAAAGCTCAATCATGGAACTAAAAATAAAACTCAAACCAGAAAATCACATCAAATCATGTCTTTAAAATGAAAAACTATGTATGAAATCATTTTTCTTTGATGAAAACAAGAAAAATTGACGAGAACACCTTAAATTTCAAACAGTACACTACAACATCTTACATTTCTAACAAATTGACGAGAACTTGATACAAATTAGAAACTTTTTATGTGGTTCACATCTTAATGTGGATGCCATAATAGTATTATATAATATATACTATTACATTATACAAATAAAACAAGGAAAGGGAGAGAGACTAGAGAGAACCAACAAACCCCAAAAAAAGTAAAAATGGTTAAATTAACAATATCATCCTACACCAGACAACATTTATAACTTTAGTCCCTACATATGATTAAACCTTACAATTTATCACTAAATTGAAAAAGAATGTTCACAAAAAGGTCCCTGACATTTGTGATTTATATAACAGTGTCAATTTGGTCCCGGTACTTGATATCATCATTATAGAGCAATAATAATGTACAGAATAAATGTAAAGACTTATATATGTAAATTGTTAGAACAGCCGTATTGCAGGACAAAATTATAAAACACATACTGTGTATAAATGATGATATCCAACACCAGATTAAAATTATATAGTATTACCCGTATAAGCAAACAGCTCTTGCCAATGGATGAATCAACACCAGAAACATTGTTGTCTCCGATCACAATTTCCTCACCAGCCTCATCATCTCTGATTCCTGACCCAGTAGAATCTGTACACGACTTAGGTCTACTAATTGCGTTATCCAAAAGGTGAACTGTTTTATCATCATCAAACATGCCAGTCACCTGGCTCAAAAAATGCTGTCCTTCATTGTTAGTTCCCTCTTTTGTGGCAGAACCTAAGAGATCCAAACAAGCTGCAAGCAAATCTTTTGGACACGAGAAAAAAATCCGAAGTAGACATAATACTCGAAATTTGGACAGTTTAGACAATGGAGATCCATCCTCCTCTAAAACCTTTTGTTTCAACTCAGAAAAGACCTCGGGGTTATCTTGCACATTCAGGAAATTCTTGTCAATCATATGTAAGACATCCTTTCCTTCAATTAAGGCCATAAAAAAGGTGAGCACATTCTGAAAAACTGCCGAGCAAATTCCTCTAATTACAGCTGATGTTGGTGCCACTGATGAAGCAACGCAGCAGACATCAGCTAGGCCACAAATACAGGCTCTAGCAGTTTCAAATGCAATACCGTTGGAATCCTCTCCTCTACTAATCAATGCCAGACTAAAGTTGTGCATATTAATAACAACTTTAGCTGCAGCTTCCAAGGCTGTTGGACAGTGACATGCATATCGAGGAATAAGATCGGCCACAATTCTTTGTACACTCATACAACCTGTCACATTACAGAAGCTTCAGTTTGGGAAACAGAGCACTCTATTCCTTCAATATTCTTGGCAAAGAATATAGTTTACTATCAAATTAAGCACCTAATAAGGCAATGAAATCACATGAGATAGAGACATAGCTATTTGAGGTGAAATTGAAACCCAAATCTCTTGAACTTTTAGCAACTACCTTGGCCTAACAGAGAGGGAGACCCCAAAATCCTAGATAATTTACAACAAAAAAGAAACACATCACTGCACACACTAAAGTGGCTGAATGATGTTAGTATTGCGGAAGTGGGGTATTAAGCACTTTTTTTCTCCATTTAACAACAATTGTATACCATCTTCAGTTCTACACATAATCATCTCAGTTATTCTCTAACTCGATTAATTCCCTTCATTGCTGCTACTCCCACCTTTCTCTCATGTTGTACCTTTGGGGCCCAAATTTGCCACCATATAGCATCGCAAGACCATAACAGTACAATAAAACACATGTTTGATAGGTACTTTGCGATAACAGATAATTTCCAATGGTTTTTTCTCTTCATTTTGTATTATTACTCTCAAATATATAAAGTTAGAAACTTGTGATATGACATTTTCTCTCGTATTAACTTTTACATTATATTCCTCTTCATTGAAATGATTAGTGACAAAACAGCTCAAGGAAGATGATGCCGCTCTAGTACTATGTTGAGAAAGAGAAACCGAGAATGAATACAATGAATTTCGTGCGTTGTATATGCGCGTGAGTATTCTAATTTGTAATTAATAAGAAATAAGAAATACACTAAAAAGAAACAAAATCAATATCTAGTAATGGAAAATATACGTTAAGATATTTATATCATATCTTCCTATTTAATGTAATCCAATCATATCTCTAGCACTCTCTTCTCTTACAAAAATTGCATTGCATATATTTCCTCTTACTGGAACTTAGGCAAAACCCTTTGGCTTACAAAGTTAAAGTTTAAAGTTAACTATTTTGCTTAATTCTTTTATCAAAAGTATATCATCTGCGAAAAGCATGCAAATTAGGGATAAGATTTTTGTGAGTCTCTAATAAGTATGTCCAACTTCCAAGACTAGATTAAACAAGAACTTGATACTGAGCCTTGATGTGATCACATTTCAGAGGTCCTTTATTTCGCCTCTTGGAGTTTTGCCACTCAGTTACCAGCAATACATGTCATGGAAACACCTCTCTTCTCCGAACTCTTCCAAAGCACTTCTCTTGACACTCAATCGTAATTTTTTTTCAAGTCAATAAAAACCATACGAAATATTCTATTGTACACCTTCTCATAGCAAAAAAAATTGATTTAATGAAATATTAATCCCTTCTCTTAATAGATGATGCTCCATCACCTTAACCCATAATGTCAAAATATGCCTCCAAACCGGTGCTTCATGAAAGAACTAAACACAGATATCAATTTTCATTTTGTTAGAGAGCAGCTGTTATCCAAGGAACTTAATATTGGATTTATCAGCTCTGATGACCAACTTACAAACATTTACTAAGCCATTAAGAGGGTCTAGAATCCAGTTTAAATGCTTCAGGCTTGGTGTATACAATTTATATACACCAACTTGAGGGGAAGTATTAAAATTCTTATTATTTAATTGTACAAGTTCATAAAGTTGTTTTATGGGAGTATGTATACAAAGCCTGAGGATTAAGTGTTATAAGCATTGTATTGTACACTTTTCATCTATACATATAAAATACATCAGCTGAGAACAATAACTCCCTGGTTTTTATGAACTCTAAATTCAAGTGAATAGTATTCAGAACTCTTTCCCCATATTTCAGAAAGAGGATTCTTGCACGCATGGTCTAGACTTCTTGTGAGTTTTAAGGATCAATTGGCAAACATTTTGACCAAGTCCTCATCATGTACTAGGATAGACTACATATGTTACAAAACTGGATGCATGCAATCTGTTTATGCATAACCTTAAGGAAGAGTGTCGATTATTGTCAATCATATAATTGATATTGTTGTTTCTTTCTCCATTTCGTAGTTTCCTCATTTATAAGATTAAGTATCATAGGAAAGTTTTTTGCATCATAGGAAACTATTATAATATCTCTTAAACTTATGGATTTCTTTCTTCTTGTTTCATGTGTGCCTTGTATCTATATGCTAACGTGTACCACAAAGAGTATTGCCTAATCAATCAATCCAATACAAAGTAGTCAATACTTTTCATTTCAGTCTAAGAGAATCGACATTCGTCACCAAGCGTGAGGAACATTTCATGTTTCAGAGAACATTCCAAGGGAATTGAAACCACGGGCAGCTCCGAAACAAAAAAGGAAATTACTTATTTCATTTCATATACTCGAAACATTGGGCAAACCTAAGTAACGCCAAACCAGGCGAACTTTATGCACAAGATTCCTAATGGATTCTACAGAAACGTTCCTCTCCAGCAATATCACATTCCGATCACAATCAAACAATTGACAACAGTTTAACAATAGTAAGAACCGCTAGTTAATGAGGTGAGAGCGAGAGGAAAAAGGTTCACCTCTGGAAGAAGTTATGAGCACGAGATAACTCTGTTCAAGGTCTGCCATGGCGGAAGGAGCGTCTTTCTGAAGCAAGCAACGCTGAATCCGCTTGTAACCTTCGAAGACGCTTCGAATTTCGTCCTTGTTCCGCCGCTTCGCGAGAATCTCTTCCTGGGACGGCGGGGGTAGGGTTTGCGGAGAGGGAGGGGTCGGCTCGGTTGCAGGAGGCGGCGGTGACGGAGGCGAAGACGGTGGCGGTTCCGGTAAAGGCTCGTAGAGCTTCCGCTTCTTAGGAGGCTGCTCCACCGAGGCCATGGCTAGTGACGGTAGGACTTGACTCACGACGCAGTGCACGAGTCCCCTGTGCTCTCCTCGCATTTTATTTATTTACTGTATGAAATTACTTAAGCTCATGTTTTGATTGAACCATCACAGAATAATACAGTGGAATGAATTCCGATCTAACATATTAATTTTATTTTTTGTTATTTATCTATTTTTGTTTTTAAATTTTGTCATGAAATTATTTTATTACATAATTTTGTATATATTGTTCTTCTATTAAATATATGTTAAAACATCAAAAGTGCAATGATGACGATGATTCTTACATAATAAAGTAATTGAATTAATTAGTTTAGGGATTTTGTTACTTTAATCAAACTTAAAATAGGGTATTTAAAAAGGATGAGAGTTTTTTTATTTAAATAAAAAAATATTTTTAAAAGGAGTAAATAGTTAAATTGGTTAATGGAAGGTTTTTGCATGGATTAGTCTTTGAAAAAAAAAAATTCTAACTTTGAGTTTTGAAATATTCTTCATTTAATTTTTAAATCATTGTCATTCAAACACATTTATCAGATTATTGTATATTGACATTATACAGTGGCGAAAATTTTAAAAACATAAGATTTTTTTTATTCTTTTTTTTAGTTTGATACATGATTCAAGATATCCTAGTCATTTTATTGTTACCAACGCTCTACTAACATATGAACTCACATGCAAATTGAATGAACTATAAAAAATTTAAATGCATGATATTTTTTTAAAGACCAATTAACCATTGCACAATTTTTGTAGGATAATTTTTAATAACTACTCCTAAAATAAGCAAGTTAAATAAACATATAGAGCTACACAAATTATTTGAAGGAAACTATTTTTTCACAAATGAATTCAGTCATTATTTATAAGAGATCAACAACAAATAACTTATAGGAGGTTAAAAAAAATGATGAAGGCAAAAAATTATAGAATATAAGCCATACGACAAAGTTAAGAAAACCATTATAGCTCGAAACAAGTTTTGTGATCCGATTTTATGAGGGTTGCCTTGGATTTAGATTTGTGTGTGAAATTAATGAAGCTTATATGTTGAAATTTTGTGAAGAAAGATAAGTATGGTTCTCAATGTTGAAATTTTGTTGAAGTTTATATGTTTAAAATAAACTTTTATAAGCATTTTAAAAATGAAAATAGCCATTGTAACATAAAAATATGTTTACAATGAAATATTTTGATATATAATGTATTAGAATTATATTATTATTGCAAGAAAAACAAAATATATATATATATATATATATATATATGATTAAAAAATAATTAATCATCAATTGATTAAAGATAATGTTTCTTTGTACTAAAGATAATAAAAGTAATTAAGTTTTGGTATTAAAAGATAATAAAATAATAATAACTTTTATATCTTGATAAATCATATAAAAAAATATGAAGTGTTTTAATTATAATACAAAATATTATTATAAAATAATATAAATATATTTCAATCAATAAAATAGTTACAAATGAATGTAACATAATACATGTAAATAAAATTACTGATAATAGGGTATTATATAGTTAAATAATGTTATTTTAAAAGTATATTATATTTATACTATAGGTAACTTTATAGTTAATAGATATGTTGCTTTGGTGAGGTTCATTGGCAGCATGTGAGAACATTGTATTAAAATATGAGATAGGTATATAAATAGTCGGAATCAGCATAGATATAGATAAGATAAAAAAAGGTGGTTAATGACTGTAGTTAAAAGAATGTATTAGAAATTTAACGCTTAAAAATTGAATCTAAGAAGTATTGTTTCTTAAGAATAGCATCTAGCTCAAACTACATATTCCATTTAATCCTTTAAGATTTTGCATGTGGATTTCATTATACAAGCATTAAATGCAGGTGATAAAGAACTATCAAAGTTTACTTCTTTCATATTCACGCTGCTATAAATAGATTCAATAAAAGGTGAAAAGGTGAGAATATAATGAGAAATAAACTTATTTGCATGTGTATTGTTTGAATGTGTATACGTTGTGATGAAAAAATTTAGTATTCATCGAGTATAGATATGAATAATAGAAATATTCAACTTTTTTAATTGGATATGAAAATGAGAATAAAGATGTGCATATTTGTCTTGTATTGTACTCATATATCTATTATATATTTGTTCATGTTTAAATTACTAAATAATAGTGTATATATATATATATATATATATACACTTTTTATTTTTTATTTATTTTAATTATATGGCTTGCTATGAAATATATTAGTATTTCAACATATTTTTTGTCTTATCACAACCATTACAGTCAAATGATATGTCAATTAAATGTTTTTTATGTCTCAAATTTAAATATTTATACTTTTTTTTAATATTTTTATTTATTGTATATTTTCTTTTTACATGAGAATGTTTAACACTCTCAATTCAAGTGTTTAATAACATTTGATAAACTTTGTTAATTTTTTTTATTTGTTATTTAATTTTATAATGTAGAATATTATTTTGATATTTTTTATATAATTATTCTTATTTTTCAACTCATTATTATATGTGTAATTTTATCACTATAATTGTATAAATAAATCTTATTTAGTATAATATAATAATTTAATGTAGTTGCAATAAATATATTTCATCACTACCCAACATATATTAAAGTTCAAAAGATGAAAGATGTATGTTAAAATTATATTATTACTATTAGTTTAATCTATGTTCTTTATGTGATTTGATCAAATGGTGTGTTATAATTTTTATCAGTGTATAAAAAAATATATTTCATTACAATTTAAAAAATTGAAGTAAACAAACATTTAAAATATTTATTTTCCTTTTATCTGTTTTTAAAAATATTTTAAATTTTATCAACTAAGGTTTCATTAATATTTGTAAATTTAATAAATATTTTAGTTCTCATTAAATTTTATTTGATATTCTAATTTGAAATATACATAATTATAATTATAATTTTTTATAAACATTTGTGATTGAAAAACAACCCTAGTTTAATATTAAATATTTTATAATATTATGTTTATAAAAATTTTAATTATTATATAAAAATTAATTAATGAATAAGAAATAGATAGATACAAATACAAATATGTATTTATTATTCGGTAAAAATGAGAATAAAATAAAAATTTAATATCTGTTAAATTTGGATACAGAGATAATTTTTTTTCTTTTTGGAATTAGATATGAGAAACTTTTTGATAGAAAAGACATTTTTCATCTATCAAGTTATTTTTATTTTAACTTTCAATTGTTAGTAGATATTTGAAAGAAAAAAATATAATTCATAAATTAGTTAGTGTAAAACATTTAATATATTAAAATTTGAGCAATACTTAACTTTGATGGAAAGGACTTTGTCGTCGTTATCGATGGCGTTCAATTATAGACTCTGAATTTACTAAGCTTTCGAGATTAGTTTTTTTTTTTTTTAAAAAAAATTGTTTGTTCCATATTCCCTTTTCTCTGTCTTAAATGTTCTCTAATAATCAGCACTCCTTCCACTTTATTTGTGTCTACATATTATAATTGTTTTAATTTATAATTATTGCATTAATTTGACTAGTTTTATTTTCAATGGATGTTTGGGCTACAGTGATCCCTCTTTTCAAGCCCGGGTGAATTATTTAAAACATTTTACTCTTTTATTAGCATGAATTTCTTTATTTTTTTATCAGTTTTTTTTATCAATACTAATTTATGATTTTCTTACAATCATATATTTGTGTGATGGTGATAATGTATATGAGGTACCATTAATCTAATAGATAGATATATTATCTTTGAAGAGAGACTTTAAATATGCTTATTTGTGCGAATGCAACTTTTTCAAGTACAAATTAAATTAAAAAAGTGACATATATATATTTTTTACTTTGTTAAAACATTTTATATTTGTTCAACATAATAAAACACGTCATTATTTAATAAAATTCCTAGTATTTTATGTCATACATCTTTATATTTTAAGAGCTTGTACACGACTATATAAAGTATAATTCTTAATAGACTTTAATATGCTTTAACATAATTTTATTTTAAAAGTAGAAATTCTCCATATTTTTTTCTTCTTCTTTGGCTATACAGGGAAACGCGTTTGATTGATATGGACATGCTACCATCCACGTATATTATGCAGTTCCCAAATTAAATAATTACAAAGTTTAATTGCTTCAATACTCGTTTCCAGAAGAAGTCTGCATGAGATTAATTAATTTAACACGTCCATAATCATACTTAATAACTAATCAATTTAATAACGTCTACGACATAATTATAATTAATTAGTGCCAAAAACACTGGAAATACATTATACGTATAATAATACCACCCCACGACAAGTATATGGCTATCTTATAATTTTTTTTTATGTGAACTTTTAAATTAGAATTTTTTTCCTATATATTATATATGCATTTAACATACAGGGTTTTTTTTTTGTACAATATTAATTGTTTACGTGGACCAATCGTTGTTTATGTTATTAGAGTTTACGCTTAAGGTTATATAGTTTTTTTTAGTCATCCCATTCTTAGAGAGATAATGTATAAAATTGTAGTTACGAAATACGTCTTTTCTACAAGTATTAAAGTAGTTTACACGGGGTTCGAAAAAAAATATTATTATTTGGTTCAAGTATATTAATATAGCATGTTAAATAAAATAAAATAAAAATTGTAACTCTGAAAAGGGAAATAAAATATTAATTTATTTTCAATTAAACTCCGTGTTTTTTGCACATACGTGCGCATCACCTTAACAAATACAATATTTTTTTTTTAAGTTATTCATTTTTATGGTAGGCGCACAAAAATTCTGTAGTCAATTTTAATTTCGAAGTCGTTTTTATAGAATTTAGAACTAATTAATTGAAGACTGTGTATAATAAATGCTAAAAATTGGCTCAAATGCAGTGATTAAATAAATAATTTATGAAAATTATGGACTTTCGGTCTAAGCTACTTTAAAACTTGAACTATTTTCTCTCACTTTGGGACTAATTAGTGAGTTGTATCTTATAGATCGGGTAAGATTTCTAGAAAATTGTTTTAGTTAAACAAACATGTAAGATTTTTGTCTTTTATTGAATGATATATTATTCCTAGATAGAAATTTTCAGATATTCGAGTAGTCACCTTTTGCCAATAAATATTTTATTTGGGATATAATATTACTTGGAGAGTAGTTAAAATGGGTTATTTAGCCCAAATTATTTTTGATGATTTCTTTTTTTTTCTTACTTCATAAATTAATCTAACTTTTATATTCTGTCTTCAAAATATAATGATTAATAATGATTTTGATATTTTAAAATGTATTAAAAAGAACTATAATATAATATCAGGACATTTTTAATAAGACAATACCAAAAACTCAAATAGAAAATCTGAACTCCAGTTTTGGCGTGTTAAAAATAAGTAAATGTTATATTTTGATTTTAGGATTTTATATCAAGTTAAAACATGTGTAACTAAACTTTACTATGGGCTTAAATGGTCTTTTACATGAGATCAGTCCATTTAATTTTAGAGAATTTTTAGAATTTACTGTTAAACTTGAACATTTATTATATTTAAGGGAGTTTTGTAATTGATTATGATAATAAATATGATACTACATAAAAAGTTTAGCAGTTCTAATAATAAATGCAGGAAATAAAAAACTAGTTTTTCTTTCTAACCTAAATATCACATTATAATCAAAATAGTTGTAGCATGTGTCATTTTATGTTGTTTTGTGTCTAATGTAGAGTCCTTTTGCATACGTTTACAAATCTATATAATATGTCTATTCTCGACATTATTTATTAATTAACGTTAAGAAAATTTCAATCTTTACATCTACATCAATGCATTAATCAATATATAAAGTTATTTTTTTCCTACCATATATAACTACAATTTTAGTAATAAAAGGTAACATGCTTCTAAAAAGATACATATATTTTCGCTTTCTTCTTTTGTCTATATAGTACATTTTTTTTTCTTTGAAGAGGTTATATATCATACATTTATATATAAGCAATGACTCATCCATTCATCGATGGAATAATACAACAAATGTAAGAGATAATTAACTTGGACTTTTAACTTACGATAAATCTTAAAAATATTATGAATATATATAATTATATAATTAAAAGTATATTAGAAAAAACAGTGATAGGATCACGTGACACATATTGGTTGGATGAGGCTATATAATATTCAGTTATTTCGGTTGGTAAGGTGGTTTAACAAGAATAAGAAATTGTGAATGGAACTAAATGTTCCCATTGAGAGTTCACACGACACAGCTATGACATTTTAGCATCATCATGAACCCTAATTTTGAAAAGCAAGAACTTGAGGGCACATCATAGAGAATAGATAGAATTTGGAAAAGGGAATAAAATCAGATTTTTAGGGTCTCCAATAATGGTATATAGTATATATATATATATCTGGAGCTTCTAGATTTTATTCTGTGGGCTTTTGAACTGGTATAAGGGTTTGCTTTGGTGTTGTTGAGGAAATTAGGGTTTCTTTAAGGCATTACCAAAGGTCGTGCAATGGGCACAGCAATTTCCAAAGTACAACCCACTTTGTTTGAGACAGACAGTGCTATAAAAAATGAAGACAACAACATTGTATATCCGACACGTGTAACCGATGGGACCGGTAGCTTCGGCGGAATCTATGGACATGGACCAATGAAGTGATACAGTCTTCTTATTCTCAATGTGTTTAATTCGATTAATCTCATCTCATTCCATCCTTTCAGGAATTTCATTCATTTTTTGCACAATATTACAGCTAGAGTCGTAGCTATTATATATATATTATATAAAAGATCATCCACATATATATACATTTCAAAATTTAAGCAAAGACTGATTGGATTTCATCATCAAACCTAAATTCGATGAATTCAAATATTGGATCTGTAATTTATGAATTATTTAATAGCTTCTTTTAATTCATTAAAATGTTTTCTTTTTTAATTTTATACTTATTATCCTTTAAAATTTTCATTTTTAAATATAATAGAAAGTTTATATATTTAGTCTCTGGTGGGTATCAGTCAAGTATGTTTTGTTACAAAAAAAAAAGAACATTATAACATGTAACTAATATTAAAGATAAATATTTTATTTTTTATTTTGTAAATTGTTTTTAAGGTTAATGACATATTAATATTAATCTTTCGTTTAATAAACATGAGATAATTATTACAAAATCAAACATGTTTTTATTTATATTAATCATCAACAAAATTAATAAAATTAAAATTATTGTACTAAATTTTTTCTTCTTATTATACTTAAAAAAATGTATCGATAATTATTGTATTGTATTAAACTCACAATTTATATATTTTTAATATATTTAACTTTGTCTCGCTTTCTTAAAAAATGAGTCAATATAATTTTTTAATAAACTGAAAATAAAAATATTATAACAATAAATATTAAATATCAAATAATAAATTACATGCAAGTAACTTACATTGCGTATATTTGTTTCAAATGTGTCTTTAATTTATGATGTGTCCAATAATGAATATTATGTGGATTTGCCATTAGTTAAGTTTGTTTTCGGGAGGATCTTTTGATCGATTTTCCGTTTTGTTTGACAACTTTATTTATTTAAAATTTATTTTTCATTGCTCTTTTAATTATATACATCTATTATGAAACTTCTCAGAATTCTGAATTTACAAATTATAAAACTGTGAGTATTATTTATTTTTTAAAGATGAATATATAAAATTTATTATTTCTACTAATTTAATTAAATAAAAAAATAATTAAAATTTCGCACCCTAATACTTTATGTGCTACATCTAAGAAAGAAAATTACAGAAAAGATAATCAGTTATACAAGTTGTTGGACAAATGTCATACGAGTTTACGAACATGCTAAAGAAATTAGTTGCATTTTTTATGTGGAACGAATCTAACCCAATCTATCTTTTGTGAACAAAATGCAGAATTAGGCAAAATAAAAATGGTATGAATAAAATTTCATAATACAAATGTCATAATCTTTATCTGTTATTTTTTTAAGGTCAAATACAGAAAAAAAAATACTAAGCTTACCGAATATAATAATAAAAGTACAACAAAATATCATAGTTACGCTTTTTAATACGATAATTATGTGTGATTTTTTATGGGATAATATTTTGTTGGAAAATGTAAAAAACATTTAAGTATTTGTATGTTAATATTCCACATTGATTTGAATGGAACCTACTTATTTTTTATTGAGTTAATTTCTTAGTTAAAGATTTTTAAAGATCAAATTAATCTACAAGTGGATCGATTTGAAGTTCATTCTATTATAAATTCAAATTTAGACAGACTCATCACCATTCATGGTCATGCAATGTGGTTTAATTTAATTTATTTTTATGACTATGTGCTATGTTTAACCTATATTCTTCCTTATCCTTGAATAGATTAATGCAAAAAAGTAGGTACAATATTATTTAATGAATATTAGAACTATTGTACTATCATGTAACATTCAATGGGTAGCTGGAAGAAAACAGAGATATTTTTTGGCCATAAACATAAACAAGTTTGACTTTGTAATATATACAAATTCACAGCAATGTCAATTTCGTATGAAGCTGTACTTCGTTGCTGTCAATGAGTTGGAAGATATAACATCAAAATAATTTCATGTTTTTCATGTTATTTATACTCTTTTAAGACTTCAAGGATTTTTTTAGTCAAAATGTTTTTTCATTTGATTCCAATTTTTATTGATATCATTCTTGTAATAAAAAATTGGTTTAATTAGTGGGACGTTTTCATTTAGATGTGTAAATTTGGTATTCGCTTTTAAAAAGATGCCAATTGAGTCTTAATTTTTGAAAAGATGACTCAATTAGGTCTTCAGCAAAAAAATATTAACACCGTTAACAATATTGATATTTAAAATGACTTACAAAATTAAATATTTATATTTATATCAAAATTTAGTGATAAAAGTAATGAATTAAGTTAAAGACTTTAGTAATTTTTGTCTGAAAGGGACCTGAGACACTTTTTCAAAAGTTGAGACTGAATTGACAATTTTTAAAAGCGAATATCGAATTGACACATCTGAAAGAAAATGGATATCATCCGACTAATTAAACCTAAAAAATTATAAAAACAATTTTGGTACCGCCTTCGTAATTTTTTTACCTTATTTATATTTATAATAAAATATTGATTTTTATGATAATTATTTTTTTAGTCTTACTTAAAATCATTTTTAATTGATTATTTGGGTAAAAGAAAAAGGTAAAATTGACCCTACATGAATTGACCTCTATTTGATGTGTAATCATTATTCTTAAGCTTGTCCTAGTTGGAGACTAAACATTTTAATTCGAATAATAAGATAGAAAGAAGAACATTTGATTTCCTTTATTGTTTCTTAAGCACTTTAATGTATACGTTTATAATGTGTCAAATTAATCTCTATTAAACTACGAGGAGAGGAAAGAGAAAAAATAATATAAATTCTTTTCTGTGAAAGCAATAAGATATAACACCATGTCTGTTGAAAATGGAAAAATATAAATAGGAAATTCTTTAATCAACAATGAATGTCTTTATATTAAAAAAACATAGTTATTTTTCGCACTTTTAAATTTGATTATATCATTAATCAACATCAAGAATGATTTAAAATAATAAAAGAAAGGATTATTTTAGAGAGAATAGAAGAAAGTTTGAAAAGTATCTACTTTGGATTAATTTATAGGAAATTATTTAAGCTTAACAATGATATTGTGAGTTTGAGAGTTATGGGCTTGTATACAAATAAAATCAATTAATTTTAGATTTATTAATTAAAAAGCATACTTAGGTTCATTTAGTATCGTTGATCGTTGATGGCATACAATAGAGAATAAGATTTTCTGAATTATTCTCGTTTGTGTCTAATGAAGATGATTTATAGAATTTAAAATAATGATATTTTTAAATAATAAAATTGTTAACTGAAAAATAACTCTGATTAATGTTAATCGAAAAATAACTCTGGTTAATGATCTTATCAACATTGTTTGAAAATAATCTCATCTATCATCTACTAAAACTAATATGTTAATGTTAATTGAAAAAAAAAATTTGTTTGAAACATTATTTATGCAGATGAAAAATATCCTAATTAACATCAATTGAAAAATAACATTGTCTATCTGTCAAAAAATAAATAACCTAGTATTAAGTTAACGATGTGATCTTGATTTAGCAAACAGTTCATTAAAGATGAGTCGATAATATCACGACTAAAGTCAAATCGGAGAGAATATGAAAAGAAAATATATAAATTAAAAGAAAATAGATAATATGAATATTTTCAAATTGAAAATTTTTAATTTTAGGTAAAACAAATAGTTTTCATAAATTACTGCAATTTTTTTTTTAATTTTTTTATGAAAACAAAAACATAGTTATTATAAATCATTTCAAATGTTTGATAAAAAAACGTATTTGAAGAGAATTAGGACCTTTTTTTCAACGAAACATATACGAGGCTCTGGTTTTTAACTTGCTAATTCTGTACACAGAGCTTTTGTATTATTATCATACCCTTTACTAATCTCCATAGACTAGTAGTAACATAAATTGTTCTACTATTGCTTGTCCCAGAGGAAGTTAATTAACCTTTTGGATTATATTTTGTATAACCTTCCTAAGATTATGGAAAACCTTTTTATTCCAAAGCATTGTTCAAGTCTTTGTTTAAAACCAATACAAGTATATCTAATCATAACCTAGTCAAACTATTATATGTATACGAGGTGCAGAAATTATAATCCTGCTACCTAGAATAAAACTTGGCAAGTATATGCGAAGTGTAGATACGCGAGTGCCCTACAGCCTGGAGGACATGATCTGTGAGATACCAAAGTCTGGAATAAGGCTAAACAAAAAACGATTTCTTCATCATTATATACTAAATAAGATACGAGAATCCTTCCACATATTAGTGTGTGCCATTTTTTCGTAGAAGTGAAAAATCCTTGTTCAGTGATGTTAAAACTGAGAAACAAACACAGTCTCAGACCGTGTTAACAAACAGGTATTCTACTGAACGTTTGAATACTTTTAACGTTAAAACAAATGTTATTATTGGACAACAATAACTTACATATGTTTAGTATAGTTTATGACGAGACAGTACTACTTAGGCCAAGAAAAACATAACAATGTAGGTGGACAACATATAAGACCTATCTTAGTAAGGTTAAATTTGTTAGAAGTAGACTTTAAATCTAACACAATTCCACAAAACTGACTTAAAATGAAGATTGCACCTACTTATATATTATAAAATTGGTTGTCTCTGGTCGATGCGGGGTTTCCAACAAAAACACAGAAAACGCACAAAGAAGAAGATGTATGTATTTTGGTTGATAAAAAGTGCAGACATACATTGAAGCAATGGTGAAGTTGTTACAGCAAGGAGACAAAGAGCGTTGTCCACGGTTGATGTGTCGGTCCATGAAGTGGTTTAAAGAAAGTGAGATCATCCCACGATGTAGCCGTCCATGGACCTTCAATTTTCTATTCCCTCACAGAATTCCTCTGCGTTTATTATATTCATATATGGGACTCCCACGTTCGTTCTTCAACCTCAACAACGCGCATGCTAAGTTAACTCCACTTCTAACTCCTAACTACATCACTGTCACCATTAATTAACACCCTTGTTAATCTCGCTTACTGCCTCTCAATCTGTTTTCAGCACACTTTTATTCAGTCTTAAGCTGTTTATAAACCCCTTCAAAAATTATCATTATTCTAAATTATCACGCATGAACTTGGTCCCATATGAGTTGTACTTTGCCCCTCAGTGGACTCCTGAGTTCAGTTACAGAGAATTAGGACCTATCCATCACACAATGATTACCAATTTAAAATGCTATTTGCAAATGAAGTCAATGCTTACACTAACACTTTTCCTGGGATTCAGTATAAATATGTCTATAGTTTTTGCTTATGCCAAGCCAACATTTATTAGCTTCAATTCTCTTTATTGGACCACACAAGAAAAAACCTTCAATTCTCTCTTCTTCTTTTTTTCCTAAACACACGACAGAATGGAACCTGTTGGAGCTTTCCCTGATGGAGAATGGGATTGCTTTCGCAGGATGTTTGATCATGAGCATGATTTCACACAGGAATTTCCTCTTCTGCTTGATGGGGGCGATGAACTGAACATTGTAACACAGCAAGCCAATTTCTGTGCTGCTCCTGAAGCTGCTGAAAATGAGCTCATGTTTTATTCTTTAGATGCTCACAACAATTCAAATTCTTCACAGTATATTTCTCAGGAAAGTAGCTATAGTAACAGTAGCAATTGTAGTGGTGATGACACTGTGTTCATTGCCAATCCGGGTAGCTCAAACTATTATTTTAGTTACCCTGATCACATGTTAGCAAATAATGCATGTGTATATTCCTTGGATGAGAAACATTTTGCCCCTTTTGCTCCATCGCTTGCTAACATTGCAACCGAGGAGAGTGTGAAGCTGTATCAAGAATTGGCAAGTGACAGATTGGAGAATTCTGAATGCAATCAAATGGAACCTGTTGTTTTTCCCTCCAAGAGGAAGCTTGATGATGTCCCTGCTGAAGGTAAAATCAACAACAGATCAGAGAATCACAAGAAAAAAGCTCGTGTTTTAAAAGAAGTAAGTTTTGTCTCTGATATATGATCTTAGGCTGAAACTGATCGAAACTTAATATTTGGTCTACATTGAAGGTGCAAATTGATGACAATGTTCTGTGTTTCAATATCAGGTGCAAGGATGTATGAAGAACAACACATGGTCCAAGAAGAATGAGAAACATGACAGCAATAGGGAAGATGCAGAAGAGAGAAATGCAGGATCAGATGGACAAAGCTCTAGCAGTAACATGTCAGATGATGATAACAAGGAAAATATTGGAGGAGCTAATTCAGAATCTAAATCTGTTCTCAACTCAAATGGAAAAACAAGAGCAAGTAGGGGATCAGCAACAGATCCCCAGAGTCTGTATGCAAGGGTATATAGACATTTAATCAGTCACTTTAAATGCAAAACCTCTTTTCATTTCATTTCATTTCATGGCACTTACACTCCTACTTGAATCTTGCAGAAAAGAAGAGAGAGAATAAATGAACGATTAAGAATCCTACAGAATCTTGTCCCTAATGGAACTAAGGTAAATAAATAATGTTCATCAAACTCTTGTTTCTTGACAAAAATATATGAAAGTGTATCCTAATGGAGTTGTGTATTAACTTCACGGATGGATGTGTGTACTGCAGGTTGATATAAGTACAATGCTTGAAGAGGCAGTGAATTATGTGAAATTTTTGCAGCTTCAAATCAAGGTATGCATATGAATAGCATAAAACTGAAAACCATGTTTCAAATTTGGAAATTTTAACCTTTGTACAATCAAATTGTAACAATTTTTGTCTGGTTTTTTCTGGTGTAGCTTTTAAGCTCTGATGATCTATGGATGTATGCTCCACTTGCTTATAATGGACTTGACATTGGAATCAATCTGAACCTGAAGAACTCGCTACCACTCTGAGATCAAAGAGGGTAAACTCTAGAGGACATGTTTACCGTTTTAACAACAAACGGAAAACAACTACATAGAACAAAAAAAAGTGTAAAATAAGATTGTTATTCTAACTTGTTATTGTTAACTAATATGAATAAAATAGTAGTTTCATTCTTACAGAGAAGGATACTTCTGATTAATCATGTGGGGTTTTTGACTTTTTTGTGATAATCATTAAACTATTTGAAAGCCAACTTTTTGTGCTCTAATTTGGTGGGTGCCTAGGGTTCAGAGAACATTGTAAAACCAAAATGGACAAGTTACAGTTCCACCACCTATCTAAAAGTTTTGACAAAGAAATCCATCAAATTTTTGGGAGTAATACCATTTAATCAATTTAGCTTAGCACCAAGTTTAACAAGTTTAGTGGTAATTTTAATGATAATTAGAAACTACATCAGCAAATAATTTCATGGAGTTGATGTTTTTTTTTTCATGAGTACTGATATTTTTAAAATTAAAACTAATATCAAAGGCAATCTGTTGAAAATCGATTCAAAATTTTAGTTAACATAATATCATGTTAAATATTATGTTATTTTATAACACCATACTTTTAAGATTTAAAAATAGGATGATTTAATTAAAAAATCATCAAATTAAGCTGGAGAAGTTTATTTTGTATATATAATTTGTTTGAATCATTTATAGACTTGAATGTTAAAGCAATCCATTTTCCCATATTCATTTGATTCAACCACAACAATATTTTTGCAATCAAACCATTAAAAAAATATCCATTAAATCAAATTTGTTTTCTTTATTTTATTGAAATTTAATTAATTTTAAATTTTCTGGTAAATTTGATTATTTTTAATTAATTTTTTATTAAAAAAATCATTTTATTAACTATCCAAAAGTTTTATACTTTTTCAATTGAATAACTGTCATATGAATTTGTTGTCAACTATGTTGAAGTGGTTATTACTTATGTTGTCTCTCATTGCATTCTCAACATGAAAAATAAGAAATCACACTTAAATTTTAGGTTTATAATAATATTAGGTATTTTCAATTTTTTTTATTAAAAATATTTATTATATTAAGTATTTGGAATATTTATATTTTAAAATTGAGTATCTCTTCTTTGATTTTGTCTGTTTTTTTAAGCAGAGTAATGTAACTTTTTAATTTTGCAGTCTCAAGCATAACACTTCCCACATGAAAAACAATAAAAATAATCTCAAACCCTAATTATTTTTATAAAAAAATGTTGTTTTGCTTTTCATTAAAAAAAATATTAAAACTAAATTCAAATCAATTACCTATAAATATCAAATAATGTCATTTGGTAAAAATAATAAAGATTTAAAGCTTTCTTTTTTACGGTACAAGGTAGTGTATTTGAGATTGTAAAATCAAATTGCAACATTACTCTAATTTATGGTAGGATCTCAATCGAAAAAGATAAGTATTCTGGACATACAAAGATTTTTTTTTAATAAAAAAATAATTTAAAATACCCAAATTTACATGGGATTTTAAAACTTAACTATGTTGTCTTGCTTTTCTTTTTACTTTTTCATGTGGAAACAAGTAATTAGCGAGAATGCAAAGTAATAATTAAGTAAGCACACACCGAAGAGTTTTAGTACTAATTTTTTTATTATCATAATTTAATTCTACAGTTGAAATATATCTGGACAAGATAAATAAGGGGTGTTTAAGATTCACTTCTCAACTGAAACTTATACTTCAAAAATAAACTTTAGTTAGTAAGACAACCTAAACTTATTCTTCAGAAATAAATTTTAGTTAGTAAGACAACTCAACTGAAACCTATACTTCAAAAATAAACTTTAGTTAGTAAGACAACCTAAACACAAAACAATTTAAAAAAAGTAATAGGTTTCTGTCAAACACAAGAAAGAATGAGAGCAAGTGTGAGAGCAAGAACGAGAGAGATGAAGAGCAACCGCTCAAACACGCGCACTAACAACGAAGACAACAACAATGATGTGACGTCCCAAACACAACTGGTCAAGACCAACATGAACTTGCAATGTTGTGACGTCCCAATGTAAAAAGATGACAATGATCACCAAAATGCAGTGGCAACACCAAAACGAGAAGAAAAACAATATTAAGAAAAGGAAGAGAAAAACAAGAACGAAAGAAAGAGATAAACGAGAAATAAGAAGAAACACAAACAATAATAAAGACAAAAACAAACCTCGATGAAGGTTATAATAGAAGAAAACATGAAATTGCAACGACGGAGGGGAAGAATGTAGTGGTGTTGTGCGACAAAACCTTTCGCAGGTTATAAAAACTCACAAAGTTATCCATAATGTCCAATTTAATTAAACATAATAAATATGTTACTTAATAAATATGTTACTTAATAAAACAATCTCATTCTCTCGATAAATACATTATTTATCAGTTACACATACAAATTTGATGTGAATTAGAAATGAGACATTATTATTTCATTAAAAAAAGATTGGGAATCACAATAACTTTAAAACAAATAAACCTTAAAACTAAAACTAAAGAAATACCTCATCAATTCTCAAATATCATTTTCCCAATAGAATATTTATAATAATTATATATATATAATATTTTTTTGTGGAATAAGTTTAAATCATTATCTGAAATTTTTATGTAACAAGTAGAAGAGAATAAAAATGATTACCTCATGAAAAAGAAAGCTAGCTTGGTATTGAAAAAGATTCTCTCGGCCCATACTATTATTTGGGCTAAGGTGACAATGACCTAATATCACACTCATGTGGGCTTCAATACATTTAATATATCACTCACTCATCTTTATCCAAATCCAACCATACTTCTAATTTCCAATTTGCTTTTACCCACTAAACAACAAAATTATTAACTAGTCACAAATTTGTGTGTGACTATTAAATCTATGAGGTCACTCACTTTTTGTGTTCTTGCCATAGTCATTATTTATTATAGTTTATCTCTTTGAATTGGACAGATAGGGGTAGGTTTCAAATACCATATTTTAAAACGTGTTTTGCCTTTTCAAAACTCTTTAACTAAATTGTATCCTTCATTGTCCAAAATGAAAATTTGTGCAAACAAAATCACACGTTTTTCTTTAACTATATATATGATTGATTGAGTCATTGTTTTTCTTTTTATATTTTACATATAATGGGTAATAGATTATTTGAGTAGGTCTAATGCGGTTCATAATCTTAATCAATGGTTTTATGTAAGCAGTGACTTAAGCCTTTTTCAGGTTTAATTTTTGTAATCAAAGTTGATAATTAATATATGTGTTAAGGTTACTAAGGGAGTTTTGTCAGAGAAATATAACATTAATGAGACCTGAATTCAATCACATAAAACATTAACTTGTAATTCAAAATTTTAAGACAACAAATTTATAAATTTTATTTTTATATAATACTCCACCTTCTTATTTATAATTAATATGAAACTTAGATTAACATTTAAATTTTTTTTAACCATTCGAAAGGATTTGTTTGTATACTATCAACAGAAACTTATGAGTATGTTTCTCAAAATATTGTGATAATGAGAATCACACTATTATGTTAAAATTAATCACTGGATGCTTCTCGTAGTTTTCCAATCCATAAAACTTTTTTTTTTTAGTGTTTTTACTTTCTACACGCTAAAATTAAACATGGAATTTTCCAGGAATGGAAATTGGGACTTCTTGTTGTTGGGCCCACCTTTTTATGTCTCATTCAATAAACTATGCACATTGTCAGCTACATTAATTACTTTTTAATTAATGATGCATAAATTCCTTTTATTCATTTCTTATATTTATTCATTTTAGAGAGCAAAATATTTACATCAAATAATGGTAGTGACGAATTTGGCATGATTAATATTGACAAAGTTTGTGACACCTGTAAACAAAAAGTGATTATGCTTGATGAATTTATTAAAGGGTGTTATGAAAAAGATATAAATAATTTAGGATAATAAATATTAGTCGTGAGGGTTTTAATATTTGTACGTTTTAATATTTTATTATAAATTATGTTTTTAATGAAATTCAGATGTATATAATAACATCATAAATAAATATTTAAAAAATTATAAATGATTTAAGTGAGAAACAAACTCATGTTGTATTAAAGTCTTATTTTAGTGATGTTGTATTGATATTTAAATAAATTTGATACTTAGTATATTTTATAAACATGAATTCATTCACATCGATTATAAGATAAGATAATTTTATAATGTAAATTTCATTTGTTATGATATTAAATTAAGATTAAAGTTTATTTTTTATAAAATTAACTTTTACGCAAATAGTTTGAAAAATATAATATTTTCATATATTATAATTAAAATAAATATTTTAATATTTAATGTGGAATGATCAATATAATTTTTTATATCAAATCCGAAATTAGACAAGTCTGGTTGCAGATAATAAACTCAATTATCATACTTTAGTAAATTTCCTCATGTTCCATCAAGATTAACTAAAAGAGAAAGAAAGACATGTATTAAAAAAATTATCATTCTTTAAAAAAACTGAAAACCATAGTTTAAACAAAACTGAAAACCATTATAATATATATTGTAACAATTCAAATGTAGTTAAATAAATCTAGCTAATAGCGAAAAAGAATTGCTTAATAAATAACCATTAATAATGTATTCATATATATATATATATATATATATATATATATATATATATATATAATAAAATGTAGCCAACAAACAACTTAATATGAACTATTTCTTAGTGAAAAACAAACTTTACAGTAAATATTTTTTCTAAAAAATGTCATTTTTCTTGAAGATAAAAAAAAAACTAAATCTTCAATGTATTTTTTGTTTTTTTCTTATATTCTCTCACACATGGTTAATGTTGTGTTAGGTAAGAGGATACTACACTCTACTCCACTTGTGTTTTAGTGACACATATTCTACACAAACATCTAGATGCTTCTTCCTTCCTCTTTTTTCCAATACCTCTATAACAACATACCACGTCATACCCTCACGCTTTTAATGCCTCATACACCAAACATCTCATAATTAATATTTTTTTTAGAATATATATAACTGTACAAATAAATAAATAAGTATATATTATTCAATTTTAAGTATATGCTAGCCTTTTCATTTTCAGATTAACATTACAAAATCATGTACCATTTAAAATTTAGATAAATATCATATTGCATCTATCTTTAAATTGATAAGAAAAATCCAACAAGGTGATTTGATAATGATATCTACACAGTGTGTGTGTAGTCAAGAATATATATAATGATATTGCGGGTATTTCAAGTGTTAATTGTATTATTTTTCTTCTAAAGAATCATAGTAGATGGACATCTCCAAAATGTTAATCGATAGTTATTTTTATAATTATAATAATAAACAAATAAAGATTATAATATCACATGTTAAGACATAACACACCTCATATTTGAATTATTTGTGCACAAACTTTATGATCACTCTTTAAGTCACTTCAGGGACAAGACAATAAGACAATTGGGCTTTTATAAATTATGTCTAATTTCTATCATCACATATGATTAATATATATCCATATATAAATCAATTAAACAAGAAAAGTTTGAAAACCTCCATCAACAAAAAGAAAAAACTTTGAAATACTAAACAATCACTGTATTTACTTCTGCTTATCAATGATATCATTTAATAACACAAACTTCCATTTCTTTTTTTTAGTGCATTAAAGCCCATATTTTACTCATCACACATATATAACATCAAATTTTATGGAAATCCAAACATAATTATGCAAAAAAAAATCATAAATGGGAGAGGTTGAAGAAGCAAAAAGAAAAAAAAAAAAGAAAAAAAAATATAGAATGAATGATGAGTTTCCAAGTTGCAGGATAATAGAGGTTTTAAGGGTCGGCCGAAAAGATGTTGACAACGAAAAGATGAGTATTGTTGACGTGTGCAGGCTGCTGTAGAGTTTTGGTCCAACTCTCTTTTACATTTTGACTACCAACTTTGAATTTGGAACCAGTCCCACTCTCACACTCCCACAGTGACACCTCTTTGACCACTCTTGCACACCAAGAAACTCCCCAAAACCTCTTCTACTTTTTCTATCTCTTATTTCTCATATATAATAAATGATTTTATATTTAAATAAATCTTACCTTGCACTTGCACACCACTTCTCACGCAACTTCCTTCACCTCCTTATATAAACACCTTCACCCACTCTCACTCCTAACTCAATCAAACACAAACCAAACCTCACTCTCACACCTTCAATTTCTCTCTATACATTTCTTTTCTTCTTCTTCTTTTTCTCATTCATATCAAACACTCACACACATGGCTCTGGAAGCACTCAACTCACCCACTGCAACTGCTCCATCTTTCTCTTTCGACGACCCAACCATTCCATGGGCAAAACGCAAGCGTTCCAAGCGTTCCCGCGACCATCCTTCAGAGGAAGAGTACCTCGCTCTCTGCCTCATCATGCTCGCTCGTGGCACCACCACCACCGCCACCACCGTTACCACCGCAACTAACCGCCACACCACCGTTTCACCGCCACAACACCCCACCCCAGATCCTTTCACCAAACTCACCTACAAATGCTCTGTTTGTGACAAAACCTTCCCCTCTTACCAAGCTCTCGGGGGACACAAGGCCAGCCACCGGAAACTCGCCGTGGCCGACGACCAGCCTACCTCCTCTGGCATCACTGCCACCAGCACCGTCAGTACGACCGCCTCCGGCGGTCGTGCCCATGAGTGCTCCATCTGCCACAAGTCCTTCCCCACTGGACAGGCTCTTGGTGGACACAAACGTTGTCACTACGAAGGGAACAACAGTAACAATAACAACGGAAACAGTATGGTAACCGCCTCTGAAGGTGTGGGGTCCACTCACACCGTGAGTCACGGTCATCATCACCGTGATTTTGATCTGAATATCCCTGCTTTTCCTGAATTCGCGACCAAGGTCGGAGAAGACGAGGTTGAGAGCCCTCACCCTGTGATGAAGAAGCAGCGTCTCTTCGTGATTCCCAAAATTGAAATCCCTCATTTTCAGTGAATTTACTTGCTTAGATTTATCTTGATTTTCCAATTATTGGGAGAATTTTGAGTGATATATAACTTGATTTTGTACATAGTGCTTGGAATTCTGTTGGATAGTACAGGACCAGTTCTCCTGTTTAGGTTGTACTTTCAATGTTGCAGATTGCAATTTGATTCAATTCAATTTATTTATTTATTCCATTCAATAATTTTATATATTTTAAAATAATTAAAGTATATCTATCTATCTAATTTGGCGTGTTTTGGAAGATAATTTATGATTCGAATGAGTTTAATGTGAGAATTCTGCCATCATGAAAGCACAGAGTGGCATGAGGGGTGCAGCAAGTGGTGGCGACACTGTCGGTTTCACTGTTAATTTCAGTTGAATCCTCTCTTTGCATCTTTCTTCGTTGTTAGTGGAACTCAACACTGATTCATGTTCAATGTGTCTAATAATTAATATATTTATATAATCGTATAATAGTTTTCTTAATTAATAACTATGTTAGGTGATGGTGTAGAATGTGGATCCAATTTGAAGTTGAGTCAGTGACCACTTAAGAATTAGAAGCTGTTTTGGTTTTATTTCCAGTTAAAATCACGTCAATTTCTCACTTAAGGCCAAACGTGTATTTATAGCTTTGAATTTTCACGTCAAAGATGCAAGAAAACGCGGAACCAAACACGGATACAGTGTATGTACACTGGAATTGTATTGCGCTTCACGCATGTAAGTGCATGTATCATTTTATATATATATA
>Ga0214545_1002709_pt1 | contig 34110 bp, 14 predicted proteins | sample CNSS4metaG_FD_160064 | JGI IMG/M metagenome (GOLD analysis project Ga0214545, IMG submission 160064) | Root nodule microbial communities from cowpea collected in UCLA plant growth center, Los Angeles, California, USA - CNSS4 | ecosystem: Host-associated > Plants > Roots > Nodule | place: USA...
ATTGTTGTCTTTCCCTGGACGCATTCTTTGAGAGAATAATAAAAGTCTATTTCTGTTTCTTTCTGTGTTGGTGTGAGTGAGTTCTGCCCGAGTAGCTTGGGTTTCTAGCTCTAAGAAACCTAACAGTTACTGTTGCTCATTTTTCCTGTCAATTTGGTAAAACAGAGTAGATGTACTCTAGTGCCTGTTAGCATCACTAAATTACATTCATTCTTCAAGACTTCAACCTCGGGCACTGAGGTGAAAACTTTGCACATAACATATTACAATGAAATGGCTACACATTATATACTAGTGCGTCCGAATTTCAGTGAATGCATATGCCTTAGTTTTCTTGATTGATATTCCAGTACCTGTGACAGCCTAGAGTGGGAGGATAAATAGAATGTTTAAACTTTGGAGTTTGAATTTTAAATAGGAAAAAAATGGTACAGTAGCATATAATTGTAAATTTATTTTTACTTTTTATTTCTAACTAGTTGTGTTTTGTTTCAGAGCCATGGTATGTTGCTTTTCATGACAACGAGTGGGGAGTTCCTGTTCATGATGACAGGTACGTGGGTTTGCTTCGTTGAGGGTAAAGTCTTCTGTTTGGTTCTCAACTTCTAGGTTGAAACTGTCTCAATGCTGAAATTTGGTTTTTGCAGGAAACTGTTTGAGTTGCTCAGCTTCTCTGGAGCCTTGGCTGAGCTTACGTGGCCTACTATTCTTAACAAAAGGCAGCTATTTCGGTATTGATATACTGTTCTTTTAAACATATTTTCTAGATTTAAATATGTTATTGTCGTATTAGACATACACATAAAAAAAGGTTGCTCATTGAATAATTGGCTCATTATATTTCCTTTCTGTGCTTCATTTTGTTTTTTATGATCTTTTGTGTGGAATGTGCTCTAAAAATGTTTGGGATGTAGTTTTGGATTAACCGTTCTAGCGTATTCATGAATACAGGGAAGTCTTTTTGGATTTTGATCCTAGTGCTGTTTCTAGAATGAATGAGAAAAAGATAGCTGCACCAGGAAGTCCTGCCAACTCATTGTTATCAGAACTCAGGTTGCGATCAATAATTGAAAATGCACGTCAGATGTGTAAGGTGAACACCTCTCTGATAGTTTTACTTTTCCACTCTTGTGTGTGAAACTTGCAATTTCAATTTCTTTATATATTTTTTTTCTGAACCAAAAAGGCTCTCGCTGAAGTGAAGCAACCCATACACTTACCTTGATTTTCAAACTTTTCTGCTACCTGCCTTGGAAAATATTAAGAAAAACGAAACAAACCTGCTTCCTGACCCACACACGAATATTATGAGAAGAAGACTTGGGAAAAAGAAAGACAAACTTGTTTTAAGGGGCGGTGGTATCACTGGTATCATGATTTTTCCTTAGTTTATAAGTGTCAAACAGTGACGGCTTTACTAAAGTTTTGTCTTTTAACTGTATCTTTTTTCCATGCACAGGTAATTGAAGAGTTTGGATCTTTTGACACATTTATTTGGAACTTTGTTAACCACAAGCCTATAGTGAGCCAGTTCAGGTACTCACGCCAGGTACCTGTGAAATCTCCAAAAGCTGAATTCATAAGTAAAGACCTTGTAAAGAGAGGTTTCAGAAGTGTTGGACCAACAGTTATCTACACATTCATGCAAGTGGCTGGTCTAACAAATGACCACCTTATCAGTTGCTTCAGATTCAAGGAGTGTACCTCCAATGCAGAAGCCATGGTCAACGAAAGCTCCCTCAACTCCAAGCTCAAAGAGAAGCCAAATGATGACACAACCGATGTGGGCCTGTTACTGGCTGTGAACAAAATGAATTTCTCTTCTAAGTAGTACAACAATGGCTTTCATTAAGTAGATTGTGGAGTGTACAAAATCGATACATATGTGAATGGAATAGCCAGAAGGTTTAGTTGTATTTGAAGAAAAAAAATGAGTAAATGACCTTTGGCATTTCTTCTTCAAGTTCTTGTGTATTATTAAAGATATATTATATTAAGTAGCCATAGTTGCACTTTCTCTATTTTATTTTGTGGCCATGAATAGTTCCTTTTAGGTTTTTATCCTATGATTGGGACCAGACCAATCCCCTTTGAGATTTTTTCTTCATTTTGGCACTTTACTTTCCAAGTCTTTGCCGTCTTACCGTCAACTATGCCCGGCATTACCTACTTGGTCAGTGGTCATCAAGGGACAGTGATGGACTTTTTTTAACTAATTTTTGAATACTTCAGGATTGTCTGCAGTACCTATTACTCTACCCACTACCTAATTTCAGGAAATCAGACTTAAAATATTGCATTGGTAAGCTCAAGACTTTCACTAAGAAGTCTCAAAATCACATTTGAAATCCTTGTAACCCATAATAATTCTTTACCATATTTTATTCAAATTTGAAACCCCAGACAGGTTCATCCTAAAGGGTCTTCTGTGCTTGGTACACTGTTATTTCAGTAGCATCGCGCACCAGCATAGATACTTCTGAGAATCTCAAAGTTGTGTTTTTATCCTTTGTATAAATGACCTTTTATAGGGTGTTATCAGAATTATATCATCAATTTAAAAGAGTCTAAAACTGAATCGATTTCAAATTCAATTATTAGGTAGGAATCACAGCTAAAAAATACCAATCATAGTCCAAAACTCTAATCATGCAGATTTCTTTTCTCATTCCTCCATGTTTCGAGTGACAAACTATCACTTACAATACTTGATCAACATATAAGACAATTTCTCGAAATAAAATTCTCATAGGACTAGGATCCTGAGTCTGTACAGTTAAACATCGAGAGAAATTCAAAATCCGTAGAGATGCACTGTGAAATATCTTTCAGAGAGAAAAGGCCTGCTAAATGTTTACTATCATGATGAGGCAGATGGATGGTGCAGAGCTTGATTTTTCTGTTGTTTAATCAGCTCCACATATACTATCCTTAGCAGAACTTTATTTCCACTTGAAGGATCAAAGATCAAAGATGTAGCAGCCTTCCATGTTCTATTTACACAGAGAATCCTATGCTCTAAAGAATGATCTCTATTTTATGGAATATACTTAAACATTGACACTAAATTAGCTACACCAACCAAAATTTCCATTCAGTTATTGTGCAACAATCTTCCTGAGATGGCAGCAACAAGTGCTGCTCTGAAGTTAGGATCCGTGGTCAAAGAAGTTGCCATCTGTTCCACCAAAACCTGCTGCATTTTAGGTGTATCTACTTTAGTTTTCGTGCTCTTGGAATCGTTGCTGCCCTTAGATTTTTTCAAGTCAAGAGTAACAAGTGTTTGAGTGGCAGCTGCACAAGGCACTGAAGCAATGGTCACACTACGGCCAGAACCTGATGTTGCCTCCATTTGTGAAGAAGCTTGGGGATGGTTGTGCTCCCCTTCATAAGTAGCCACCAGAACAGATTGATCATCCACACTTCTTTGCACCTTCTTTTTTACAGGGCAGCTTGGAGCAAAAGAGCATTTGAAATATGCTCTTGGACAAGGGTTATCTCTGGTCACTTTTTGCCCATATTTCCTCCATTGGTATCCATCTTTCACAATCTGAAACCACATACAATGAAAAACATGTCAAACAGTTACTCCTAATATTTTATGCTATTACCTATATGCCTAATAGGAAATGAATGTAAAAAGAGTCTTACAAGAGTGGTGTCAGATGCTTCGGTCCTCACATAAACTCTTGAAACTTTTGGTTTCATGGTTTCTTCCCTCGGTTTCTTGCAAGATTCTTCATCAGTGGAGCTGCTCTCGGAGTTTCCATTGTTAGTTCCCATCACACAAATACTATTGTTGTTGCTGCTCTCGGATTTCCTTTTCTTTGATGTCGGACTGGTTTCTTTTTCGCCATTTTTCCTCGTATATTCCATCAAATGGCTTCGCAAAGTGTTGTAGTTCTCACACACCACCGACAGCATTTCAGCCAACTTCTTGTTTTCTGCTGTCACCCTCTTCAGCTCCTCCTCCAAGTCACTAGACTGAAATGTCGCCAATAGCATCATCCATGTTAGAATCATTCACAGAATTTTAACCTCAAAACCCGGATCTTTGTCTCAGGGAACATCATCAAACACATATATGTACTTTCAAATTATACTTCTATTTTTACTTTTAATTCATAAATTTCACACCTTTTTTAATCTGTTCTTCGTTTCAAAGCTCTATAAAAAGGATCTCGAAGGAAGTTAAAAAAGAAACAATTATAACTGACTGAACTAACCTCTTCTTTGACGGGTCTTTTGGATTCCCAACATTCTTCCACGTTAAACTTGGGCATTCCCAAAGAGAAAAGCTTGCTTTCTACCTCCTTCTGAAATCAACACACGACAATGAATGAATTGCTCCCATGAATATATCAAACTATAATCTGAATAAAACATGTCCCATAAGTGCTTCTTCTTCTGGGAATGCTCACATATGTTATATACTTACGGGAACTTCTTCATGAACTCTGAGTGGATTAATGTTGAGATCCAAGGAAGTGTTAATCCATGATGAACAATCCATCTTTGAACAAAACTCAAACAAGTAACAAAAAGGGTGTTGCTGAAGGTGTTTGCTTTCTCTTTGTTTGTAGTATTGGAAGAAGATAAATGGCTAAAGTTTCAGAAAGTGGAAGGAAAATGAAGCATATATATAGAGTAGGTAGCGGAAGCAGCACTACAAGGAACTCAAGTTGAGGAAGGAAACTGAGTGGAAAGAGACACATGCGAAATAATAAGCCACTTGCTTATTTAAAGATCTGTCCCCAACATTAATCAACCATGAAGCTCTTATGTTCCTGTTATTTTTTATTGATTATTTCTTTGTTTTGTGTCTACTTTTAACACGTAGTGAGAAGTACTAGAAGCAGAAGAGATAAGAACAACGTGCGGATCCATGTGTTGTTTTTAAATTAGAATATTATTATGTATATGACGAGGTGAATTCTTCGTAGGGAAATCAAATTTCCTAGTCAAACCACACCTCTTCGGAAAATCAATTCATAATAAATTGTGGGTTCGAGTGGGCCAATGTGTCACCTGAACACGATTACGATCTTAGCATATGTACCTGTGTATTCATTGTTACGGTCTCGTTTAAAACATTTTTTTTTCTCTATGGTAAATCCATTTAAAAATCAATTTTCAAAAAATAATTTTTAAATGGATTTATCGAAAGAAATACGGTTAAACTTTTATATTGAATAAAAATAAAGTAAATTTATAATATATAAATAAGTATAAATTTTATTTTATAAATCAGTTTTGTAAGATTGAATTAGACATAAAATTTATTCTTTAAGATAATATTATTATCCTGTTAGCCTAAAAATAAGTTTATGAGAGGATATCTAACCGGCTCTGCCAGATTTATATTCTCATCACCTTATTTTAGAGGGTTTTATTAATTTTTCACCTAGTTTTCCCCTTTTTATCAAGCCGGTTAGATATCCTCTCATAAACTTATTTTTAGGCTAACAGGATGATAAAAAGGGGAAAACTAGGTGAAAAATTAATAAAACCCTTTAAAATAAGGTTATGAGAATATAAATTTGGCAGAGCCGATTAGATATCCTCTCATAAACTTATTTTTAGGCTAACAGGAAAGTAAAAGCAGAAAAATAAATTTTTGTACATAAAATGTTTTTAAGCCTTTAAATGATTACTGCATCTTTTAATAAATATTACTCAAGGCATCCGTAGATGCCTAGAAAGAAACTACTCCATAAAAACTCACTTAGATTCCAAAGGGAGGGGGGAGAGATATGAAATTCCTCGTTTATTTATGTTGGAAACAAAGTATACAAGAGAGGAAAGGTGAAGAGAGACAAGAGATAGATAAGTAGAGAGAAGGCAGAGGTAGAGCGAGAGAGGGGTAGAGAGTTCTTGCCCAGCATAAGGGACTTAAAGACTCTTTTATAGTAAAATTTTGAAACCTGTAACTTGTTGAACCGGTTTTTAAGTGACCGGTTACCTAAAGTCTAAGTCATCTGGTGACGTGGTCTGTACTTGAATTGTGTGTTTTTACCCTTCAGTCTATTACTCAGTTATGAGTAAAATTACTGTGTCACAGGTAAAAACATTTTATTGTCCTCTTTTGGAGACTACCGTAGAAATCAAGTCTTCGGGATCTTCTTCAAGTATTTGGTCTGAGTCTTCGTTGTCAGAAGGGAAAGAAGATCCAGGGGTTCCTTGTCCATGGTTTCCTGTTTCTTCATAAATTTCTCTGTATATCCTTTCTTTTTCAAATCTTTTAACCAGTATCGGACTGGCTTCTATAGGGAAAGGATGAAATTTGTTTCCCATAAACTTTTTCCAGTATATTTTGGTGTTTATGGTTTCTTTTAAAAGGATATATTCTGTATTGTCCTTTCTGGAGAAATTCCAATTTGATCCTTCAATGTAAGCTTTCCAGAGTTGGTACTGGTATAGCTTTTCTTTGTTGAGTGACAACCCTTTCAAAGAATCGTGTTCTAGATGGACATGGGCTTCTGGATTTGACTCTGTGAATAGTTTTATGACATGTGTTGCCACACTATCAGGGGTTGTGGCGCTTTTTGGAGAGGAGGTGATTTGTAAGCAGATATTGGTCATATATTCAACCCGTATTTCATTTACTACCGAGTTTATTTCCTGGGTTAGAGAATTGAATTTTTCAGTTGGTGGGATAAGAAGTGTTTGGAGGCATCCTGCCTCTAATAATAGTGAAGGACATATGACTATGTCTCTATATAATTGATTTTTAAAGGTTTTTAAATCATTTTGAGCCTTTCTAAAAATGAATTTTATTTGGCATGTGCACTTTGTGGTTACTGTTTTGCAATAGTCCGAAGACTCTTGGCATGGTGTTTTAGTGTCAAAATAGGTCTGGGGTTTTACAAATAATCCAGTGTAATTTTGTGTTTTCGCATGGACTTCAAACAAGAACTCTTGTATGACCTCAAACTTTGCAAGGAAAATGTTTGGGTTCATTTGTGGTGAGAAGCTACAGGAGGTAGCATAGGTATGTGTTTGGGTCCTTGGCTCAAATGTCAACCCTATTTTTATTTTTTCTTCATCAATGGTTCCCAGTTTTAATGCCATATGGGCTTCTTCTAAAGAATTAAAGCCTTTGTAAGTAGACCAAAATTGGTCTTGTTTTGCCTCAGAGAGATCTTTGAAGGAAGTATAAACTCCTTTATTTGGCCCTGTAATTAGGGCATAATGTGTAAATCCTTTCCCAGAGGGAGAGGCTGGTGAAGTTAACAGAACTCCTTTGTTGTCTGCGTTGCAGAAATTGTATAGTGCGCTAATGATGCTTTGTTTCACCTTAGTGACTTGGTGTTCATTTTGAACTGTATATTTTGGAATATTCCAAATGTTGTCAATTAAAACATTTAATTTGACGTTTGTATTATCTCTACCAGGAAAATGGTAGGTATTCGTGAGTATTGGCAATTCTTGTTTGCCATACTTTGTGTATTGTTCCACCACAAAGGGGGATTTTACTGGTTTAGGACCTAAAGATCCTTTCTTTGTGCTTTGTATAAATTCCATTTTGGAATATTTGTACCTGCAATATAGAAGCAAACAGGTTAAGCAACAAAATGTCTGAGCCTTTGTAGATGATACTCCAAAACTCTGATGTTAGCTTTGTAGGAGGCAAGTGTAAAATAATATTGAAAAGGATTTTGTTGGCATAATTCTGTTTTTTGTAACCTTAGGCAGAATATCCTTCTTTTAAACCTTTTTATTTGTTTAGTGATTTTAATGGCAGGGTTAGGACTAAAGACAGGACTAATCTCGAATGGTTGTATTCGTATTCTGACTCGAAATCCAGGAGGGATTTCAGGATCTTGAATATGCAAGATGTTCATGTATTATGGTTGTATAGAAGACTTTTTGAGTCTCACTTTTGTATGATGTACCTGGAAAGGATATCAGCAAACATATTGTCAGATCATTTGATATGTTCAAAATTTATAATTTTTCTAGAATTTATGTAGTCTCTAAAAAGTAAGCACCGTCTGTGAGGTTTTTTGTCATTATGTATTTGGTTTTTTCCATAAGAAACAATTGCTTCACAATCAGTTCTAATGGTTATTTCTAGTTTATTTATCAAAAATAATTTAAATGCTTCTAAGGCATGTATAATTCCATTGACTTCGTAGTCAATGCTGGTCTGGTAAACCTGTGGTTTAACAGTATATTTTCCAGAAGCATATCTGCATATTTGTTCATTATCTTTTGACAGATATTTATTTATTTTTCTTTTTTAGGATAGCTCCCCATACTGATTCACATCCATCACATTCAACTACTAAGTAATCTGAATCTAATGGTAATTGTAAGGTAGGTAATTTGTTTACCTTTTGTTTTATATCCTGAACCAATTTTATATCTTCAGAATTAAACTTTCTTTCTTCTTTTAGAGAAGTTTTATTGTATAAAGGGGCAGTGTATTTTCCCAGATCTGGGATAAAACTTCTAGCATAATTTAAGAGTCCTAAAAAGAATCTTAGTGTTTTTATGTCTTCCATTTTATCAGGAAAGTCTTGGATTTTCTTAGAAATGTGAGGTTGAAGTTTTATGGTTCCATTACCTATTTCTGTTCCAAGGAATTCTATGAAATTTCGGTGACTATAGTTTAGACGACTCCTTCTATCAATGTTAATTTGAATTTTACTTTGAAAAAAAAATAAAAAAGTAAAACATTATTAATTTTTTTATGGTTGAATTAGACTTAAAATTACTTAATTTCACTCTGAAAAGAAAAAAAAAAACAATTTAATAAAATGTTTTTATAATAATAAAAATTTATTTTTAATAATGTAAGAAAAAGGAAAATTTAGAGAGAGTTGTGTGTTGACCGAAGGCAAGCGTTTTGTTGTTTGGCTTTGTTATCTGATGAACTGTTTTGAAGTAGTGTGTGTGGGTGCTCTGTATGTGGTCCCGTTTTCACTTTAACCATTTCAAACATTTTCCACGTTCCATCTATTATTATAACCTATTTTCTATGTCCACTCTTTACTTTCTATTCTTTAAGTCCCACACACGTGCCATGCAATTTTTTTTATAATAATATTTTGATCGATTTTTTTTAATTCACTTTTAATATATTACTTCAGTCACTTTTTATTTATCACATATGATTCGATATGTGTATTGGATATGACACGTATCTGATATCTGATACAGTGATATGTTTATTTTCAAAATAATAGAATACGATATGTAATAGATATGTGATATATGAATATTGAAAATTTTACAATAATTTCTAACAAACATAATAAATATAAGATTGTTAATGTGTGAATCCAAATTTTCTAATTAGAGACCAATTATTTTGGTAGCCAAAATCTAATATCTAATATTAGTGACCAATTTAAAAATCAATTCATGATTGAAACTATTTTAATTATCAGTTTAAAGACGAATTATAATTTTTTTGAAACTATTTTAGTTATTAAATTGGTCACTATATAGTGACTAATAATTTTTTGTATATTCAAATATTTTATTGTAGTGTACTGCAACTTTATAAATTAAATATTTCATTAATAATTATCGTTAAAATATACTAAGATATCGGACATGATACGACGTATAAATATGTAACCTAAATTGAAATATTGGTGTATTATAAATCATATCATACCACTAAATAAAACAAAATAAATAATTAAAAGGATTATAGTAATAAGTAAAAAATATAAAAATATTTTTTTTTTCGCTACAGTTATGCGAAACATAGCCGAGTCAGTTAAAAAATTGAGTTACTTTTTATCCCATTTTCCAAATTGAATTTCTCGCTAAGTGGAAGACTGCATATATTTCTCATTGGTTGGTGTTATATCTGATTATTGGTGGAATTCAATTGAATCTAGACATAAAAAAAATTATCTGACCAAAATCAAAGACTAATATTTTTTTTTTCGAATATTTATGTTTTCGGTCAAGCAAATTTTTTAATCCACAATTGATTTTTGAATATTAATTCACAGCATATAAGATAAATATATTATCCTATAATAGTAATATATAAAAGAAATTATTTTATAAAATATCAAAATTTAAATTATTTTATATCACTTTATTTATTTATTTTATTACAATATAAAAAAACAAATATATGTATATAATAAAACATAAAATTAAAAAATATGTATTTTATTTTAGTTTTTTAGATATTTATTTTTTATAACATTACATTTAATTATATAGATTTATTTTATTTATCATTTTAATATTTTAATTTAATTTTATCTTATTTTATTATAATATAAATAGCAATGATATAATTATTAAATAAAGTGTAATTTATATAAACTTGAATAATAATTAAATATTTATATACATAATCGATTAAGTTAGTCTAATATATTAATAAATCATTAAAATCAAGAACCTAAAAGATATTTTATTATTTTATGATTAAAAAGCTCGAATCGTAAACAGTAATCAGTTAAGCAAGTTTTATTTTATAAAAAATTATCTTTTATAAAAGTTTGAATTGGTTTTATAAAAAAATTGATTTTATAAAAAAAAAAATGATGCGTACAAAAAACGCATAATAAAAATTTGGGATAAAAACCAATTAATGAGAGTTTGTTTTTATAAAAGATAATTTTTTTATAAAACCAATTGAAGTTGCAATTCTATCTAGTTTTTTTTATTAACTTTCTCATTTTATTCTTAATTTATGAAAACAATATTTGAATGGATAATAAAAAAAAAGTAAATGGACAAGGTGTAAAAAACGTAGAAACATCAGCGTCAAATCAAACTGTTTGTTACTTTTTTTAGATATTACTCTGTCAATAAAGATATATATATATATATATATATATATATATATATATATATATATATATATGACCTTTCAATAATTATTATTATGTCAAATTAGTCATAACAATATACCAAGTCATGTTTGGGGTGCGGCCTTAATTAACTATGTCCTACACTTTATAAACAATACTTTAGAAAAAAAAGATAACCCCTCAAAAAATTATATAATTTATTAAAAAATTTAAATCATGTTTAAATTAACAAAAACAGTTCAGTGAAAGTATTATATATGTGATAATAATAGTAATAATGAGTATAGATGTTAATGATAATAAAAAATTAGCTGTTAATAATATATATATATATATATAGCTAATTTTAACTTTTTTTAGATTATATATTAAAATGTAATTTTTTTCTCACCGTGAATGTAACCATTTAATTTCTACACAAAAACTAAGCTTAGGAAATGATTAACACAAGAGTGAATAAAATGATTAAGTAAGATATAAGAAATGGTCCATTAAGAAATTAGCATTTAAAAATTGACTTCCTGCATGATTTTCATGCGAAAATCGCTTGGGAAAGAAGAAATCGGGCACAAAATTTGGCATATATGTGATTTAATTCTTAACCAACTCATATTTATTATTAATTTTTTATTAAATTATTGGCATTTATTTTATATTTAATATATTTTCTGTGTGTGAATATGAGATCTTGTCTTTAAAAAACATTTTAAGAATAAAAAAAAATATTTAAATCGTCTTCATTTCGATCATAATAGACATTAAGTCTGTATTCATTTAAGTTCATACCTCATCTAAGTTTATATTTGAAAAGAGAAAATTTTCGAATCAGTAATTTTGTGACATTATTTTAAGAAAGATTACACAAAGTCATTTGATGATTATGTTCGATTCATTCACGTGCAATTGTTTTATAAAATGTGACAAAATGATGCAAAAACACATTTTTCATAATTGGCTCGATTTCTTCTCAAATTTATTATATGTTTTGTTGTTAAGAATATTTACTTAGTATCTTTTTTATTTAAATTAATTTTAAAAAAATATTTATAATTTTAAAAATATCTTTTAATTTTAGAAATTAGTTATTATTTTAAAATTAGAAAATCAAGATTGAAATATTATAAATATTTTATATTTTATATTTTCTTCCATTTTGTTATATATATATATATATATATATATTTATATAATCTTTAAAAATTTTAAATATTTATAATATTTTATATTTTATATTATAATTATGTGATCCATAATGTTTCGTATTGCAGTTATATGAGTCTTAAAATCTTGTAAATTCGTATTCCAATTAAATATACATTACTCGTCATATTAATATATAATATTTACTATATTAAATTAAATTATGTGAAATTATTGAATATTGTAGAAGCGCGTGATGATATAATATTTTAGAAGCGTTATTCGATATTAAATAAGAAAAAGAGTGTGATAGGTTCATAGGATAGATCGAATAGAAAGAGTGAGAAGTGAGAGACGTGTTAGAAAGTTTAGAGACCTTTGTGATGGACCATGACCGAATTAATAACAGTGAAGCTTTGTCAGCTTTTGAGACAATTAGTCAATCCACTGAACCGAAGCCAGAAAATCAAAATCCAGAAATTTCTTGCGGCACGTTCATATGTCTACGTCCATTTAATTACAGCACCCAATTATAGACAATTACTCCTCTTTGAATTCAAATCTCTCTGGTCTCACTTCTCAACACACACGCCCTTGACAGACAAATGGATCCGTTCAACTTCAACCACAACCTCTTTCTTCATTTACTTTCCATCAACCTCCAATTTACCAATTACACACACACAAAAAAACTGAGATATGAGTATATTTTATATAATACTATTTTTAACTCAAAACCTAAATGGATTTATGAGTTCTTTTCGTTTTTCTGATTCAGGTAACATACCAGCATCACTTTTATTATAAGAAAAATGATATTTTAACTATTAATTTTTGATAACTTTCTTATAACATGAGGTGACATTTTTTTAAGTGGTTTTGAAACATTGAGAATGAGAAGATACAAATATGAAAAACCACTTAAAAAGTGACACTTAAGGTTGTAAGAGAAAGTTGTCAAAATTTAGTAGTCAAAAAATCATTTTCCTTATTATAAATTAAAATGAGTCAGAACCAATAAGTTTCTTAATGAAGAATATTTATCAAAGAAATACAAAAGTCAATGAAATATCACTTATCTTCAACAAAAAATCTTAAGACAAATCAGAATTGATATGTATTTCAAACAAAGATTTACCAAAGAGTTACAAAAATAAATTAAATATGTCTCTATTTTATACAAGAAATTACTTCACCTTCAACCTAAAACCTTAAAACGAGTCAAAATTCAGAGATAGTTTAAAGAAAGATTTATCAAAGAGATAAAAAATCAATAAGATATAAATTTACTATACATACATAGGAGATTTATTTCACCTCTAATCCAAAACTCTATCAAGAGAGAATTAATGATAGAGACACAAAAACAAATAATATTTTTCAGCTAACTCTAATTTAAAACTTTAAATTTATATTTTTTTTCCTTCTAGTTCACACAAGAAATTAATGCTACATTCGATCCAAAATATTTACGACTTTTTTTATTATATAGCGTTCATTTTTCTCATTTTTATTTAATAAGAAATTTGGATGAACACTAAAATATTCCAACAAGACCAATAGCTTCAAACAAAAAAATTTAAGTGGATTTGTTTCACCCCCACAAATCATTATAATTAAATTGTAATTGTTTTTATAAATTAAAATTATATATATATACACGGATGGAGTTTTATCCAATGATTTTGGTTGAATGCTTGACCATAAATACATACATGGAGAATAAGTGGTGCGTTTGACTCCTTTGGTGGTTTGGTTTGGATCACAATAGAGATTTGATTGGTGCAGCCAACATGTTTTGGTTTTCAATTGAAGGAGAGAAAGCTAAGATGAAAAATACTAAAACAATGGGAAGAAGGAACAGCGAAGAATCACACATTATTTGACTTGAGAGCGACTTCGTAGATTCATATGTGACTTTGTCAACTTATGTCGGCTGTTTCATTCATTCCCTCAAACTGTATCATCACCATATGTAGCCGCGTCGTGTTCAATCTCTCTCTTTTTTTTTTTTTTTTTCTCTATTTCTGCATATTAATCTACCTATAAATACAGCTTTTTTTATAATTCAAGGTTAATTTGATTCATTTTTGTAAAAAATAATTAATTAACTAAAAATTTACAAAAATAAAACAAGTCGTGTCCTTACAACTTCTAAAATAAAATATATGACTTCTAAAAGTCCTATGAGAATGACTTTTCTATAAGTATCGAAAAAATTAAAGTCATCATGTACTTAACGATTGTTTTAGATGAAAAAAATATAAAATTAAAATCGTCATAGTATCTGACGACTTTTTCATATTTAAAGAAATATATAAAACTGAAGTTGTCATGATACAAATACCAAAAATAATTAGATATCATTGATAATCTCAATTTTTTTAAAAATTTATAAATAAATAATCTTCCTACTACATAATGACTTTATCTTAAAATTTATTGGGATTTAGCCTGACTTGTTTATTTTTTATAAATTTTTAAATTAATAAAAGTCTATAAATGCTTATTTTTCTTAATTTTTAACGTGTCTTCTCGTAGAAAAAACAAAACTGAACAATGATTCATTGTTTATGTCATGAATTGTTTTTTAGTGTTGATTAATTAAATATGGTAAATAGACGTGAGTGTGTGTGATTCTGTGATGTATATATAAAGAAGAAAAATGGTATTTAAAATCTGTATTGTAATTAGAAAAAGTGATGGCATGGATGACGTTAGAGAAACATATTGAACGCAATACCCCACACATTATTGTTCATAGCAGTCACCACTTCATTTTATTCTTCACGTTTTCTCTAACATCTTCCTTCCACCTATTCCTATCCTTTCTGACCAATATAAAAAGGTTTTCCATTCAGTTAATACTCCATAAACAAAATCGCACATTTTCTTTATCAATACCCTCATTGGCCATTCATATCGTAAAATAATGGAGAATTTAATAGCGGATAAAATAAAATACACAAAATAAATATATATATATATATATATATATATATATATATATATATATATATATATTATATTTGTGTATCGTAGAATTCAGTAAACAACAATTTTTATTAAGATATATTCTGAATAATATAAATATAATTTAATGATACAAAATGATGAGATGTGAACTTTAAATATAATTTAATAAATGGTGAGAATAAACTAGAATTGAAATTCACTTTTTAACGTTTTACCCCACAATATTAAACTTAAATTTTACCATTTAAACATCGACCTACTTTTCTTTCTTTTTAATAGACATATAATCATGAGAGCGTTGAAATATAAAAACTTAGTTTTTAAGATTTTTTTTTTCAAATAATCATATAATAAATATAAAAACGTATTTGACCTAAATTTGATTATAAATAGATAAATAACCAGTGCCGAAAAGGGAACAGTAACGGGCAAGAGTTGGCTCAGCCAACATTAATCACACAACAACAGTAGAATTTTATTTATATTTATTTATACGCACGTGGGCCTACAATGTTTCTATATACAGCACGTCACACGTTTCTATATATACACGTGCGGTCGACACCTCTTCAAAGTCTTTAAATTCAACCAAAACAATAAAATGATGCAAAATCTTTTTTTTTTCTATAATAAAAACAAAACAATGATAAATTAAGACATTTTATTTGTGATTTAAATTGTCGTGTTTTTATTTTTTCCAAGCTTAAGTACTCCGACAAATATTTTTTACTCCGCTCCTAATGCACCTCACGTAACTATGCAACGGTATGTTTTATTTTATAAAACAATGTTGAAGAAATCAACATGTTTATCACACCTGAATAAGGAACACAGTGTGAACATAGATTCACTTATTATTCTATTCAACTAATGAATCTGATTTAGATTTGTGCAATTGCTCATGTGGAAAATGAGGGTAATGGTGGACATGTGTTTAAGGTATATTTTTTAGTATTTATTCATCTTTATATCCAGAAATGATACAAATGAAGCCCAATAATTGAAACATTTGAAGGTTGTTTCTTTTTACACCTTTTTTTTTTTCTTTCTGTACGGTTTAAAAATTCATAAACCCAAAAAACATCATGAGAGAATAATTGAAAGCCCGTTATTGGAAGCAAAAAAATGGAATAATTGAAAGCCCGTTAATAGAGCCCAAAAAAAACAATTGGATCGAAACGCGCGCACAGATACACACTAAACACTCTCTTTCTTGATCATTGTCTCTGCTGTGGATCTTCATCGGCAACTTCCTTCCCTGTCTGACAGGTAAGTCACCGGTTACACATTCAATTAGTATTTTCCCAATTCAATTTCTCCGATCACGCGAATCGTCGTGCGCGTTCGTCGATCAGATCTTGTGTTCGTTGAAAAGCAAGATGTCGGGGCAAACGCAGCGTCTGAACGTGGTCCCCACCGTGACGATGCTGGGAGTGGTGAAGGCGCGTCTGGTGGGAGCCACTCGCGGCCACGCGCTCCTGAAGAAGAAGAGCGATGCGCTCACGGTGCAGTTCCGCCAGATCCTGAAGAAGATCGTGACCGCGAAGGAGTCCATGGGCGACATCATGAAAACCTCGTCGTTCGCGCTCACCGAGGCCAAGTACGTCGCCGGCGACAATATCAAGCACGTCGTCCTCGAGAATGTCCGGGAAGCCTCCCTCCGCGTCCGCTCGCGCCAGGAGAACGTCGCCGGTGTGAAGCTCCCGAAGTTCGAGTACACCTCCGACGCCGACGCCAACAAGAACGACCTCACCGGACTGGCGCGGGGCGGCCAGCAGGTGCAGCAGTGCCGCGCCGCCTACATCAAGGCCATCGAGGTTCTGGTGGAGCTCGCCTCGCTTCAGACCTCGTTCCTCACTCTCGATGAGGCTATCAAGACCACGAATCGTAGGGTTAACGCTCTGGAGAATGTGGTGAAGCCGCGGTTGGAGAATACGATCAGTTACATCAAGGGCGAGTTGGATGAGCTCGAGAGGGAAGATTTCTTCAGGCTGAAGAAGATTCAGGGGTATAAGAAGAGGGAGATTGAGAGGCAGATGCTTTTGAAGAAGGTTGAGTCTAATTTACCTGTGCGCAAAGCGGTTTCTTACAATTCCGCTAATCTGTTGGCTGTGGGTGACAAAGATGAGGATATTATCTTCTGAATGTGATTCCATCCGCTGCTGCTTCTGCTCGGTGAGACTTCTCTGCTATTGTTTAGGCACAGTTTTCTGTATCATGAATAAAGGTCCTTAGTATATGTTTATTTATTTCTTTCTTCATTAATTCGAGACGTCATCGTTTTAAAGTATGGTTCTTATCATTCGATCTTGTGGAAGCTTTTGAACTTGCTGTGAGTAGCTGTAATTTCGTTTTGAAATATATTACATCTCCATAGAGTTGTGGCCATTGTGGAAAGGCATATTCTAAGTTATCTTTTGCTTGTATCAGAATTGTTATTATTATTATTTTAGCTTGCGGGTTGCATTTTACTTATATGTGTAAACCATCGATGATGACAGAAGTTTTTATTTTTGGATTGGATGAAGAATGGGGTTTTTAAAGATGTGGTCTTTGGAATATGAAATCCTTAGGTTTTGGTCTTGGGGTTGGAGATAATTTATTCATTGAGTCTTGTTTTGTTTGATTACAGAAATCTAATGTAGTGATATATTTCAAACTTAGGAGATATATTGGTGGAAAATGAAACCTATCCTTCAATCAACTTTTGTACGTTCATCTGCACTATCACAACCAAACCCAAGCACCCAGGCTAAATGTAGCTGAATGAAAATTGGAATGAATAACTTAATTAGTGATAATGTTAATCTATCTATGCTTAAAACTCTGCTTGGAGTAGGTAGAGAGGTATATATATTTTTTATCCAACTTGGACTGTGAAGGCTTGAAGGAGTTGGTAACGAGATCTGTCAATTCAAGTTGAGTTTTCATGTGAAGTAGTTTAAGAAAGCCCAAGGCAACATGTTCCTAGATAAAATGTGAATTCCTGTCTAATTGTTTAGATTTCTTAGTGTGTCCTGGATTTGTTGCTAAGTAAATAGTTAATGGCTGTCATAAAACACTATCGTCAATGGGATTGTGATTCCCAAGTGGCAGAGGAGTCATCTGAGCCATAGCGGCTCCAAGTCAGTTCTGTCAATATTCTTTATTCCACCTCAACTGATAAATGTGAGACTATGGGTTGTTTCATGGATTTCCACAAATCGGCCTTGTAAAAGCTTAATGGTATACAAGACACGAAAGAGGCAATGAGGGAATGATTTATTCAATGAAGAGTGGTGGCTTATATAAGCCTTTACAATAACTGTAAAACTGAAAGTGCCGCACTGCATGGCAGTAATGTAGGCACGAAAACAAAAAATAACAACCCAGTTCAACCCCTGTTAACGCGGAGAACTTTGTGAGCACGTCCTAAACAAATCTCAACAACTTAACATTCCCTCCCGTAAGCTAAATGGTTACATTTTTAGCTTATTTCAGTAACTGATGTAACTCCAAGCATGCGTCGAATTTTCTCAAACTGATCAAGCTTTAATGCTTTAGTCATTATGTCAGCCACTTGCTCATTTGAACAGCAATACGTCAATCGAACAACTTGATCATTAACCAAATCTCTTAGAAAATGAAACCTCACTGCTATATACTTGCTCCTTTCGTGAAAAACAGGGTTGTTTGATAATTGAATGGTAGAGCTATTGTCACATAAAATTTTAGTTGCTTCCTTTTCTGCTGAGCCAAGGTGTTCTAAAATTCTTTGGATCGAAATACACTGACAGGCACATGATGTTGCGGCAATGTACTCAGCTTCGGTGGTAGATAAGCTTACCACAGGCTGTTTTTTTGACATCCATGAAACAACTACACTTCCAATCAAAAAAACTGCACCAGATGTGCTTCTTCTATCATCTAAGTCACCTGCATAGTTGTTGTCACTATAAGCTACGAGACCAGTCTTTGTTTCCTTTTGATAGAACAGACCATATTCGAGGGTTCCTTTAAGATATCTTAATAGTCGTTTTGCTGAAGCCCAATGTGACTCTTTTGGGTTTTCCATGAATCGACTAATTAAACTTACTCCAAACATTAAATCGGGCTGTGTCACTGTTAGATACATGAGGCAACCAACAACCTGTTTGAATTTTGTAGCGTCAACCGCAACACCTTCAATATCCTTGGAGAGAATTGTGCCTGGTACGATTGGATTCCGCACCGAGTTGCTTTCAGTCATGTTGAATCGTGCTAGTACATCATGAGCATATTGTTTTTGACAAATGAAGATTCGTGTGTTACTTTGTATAACTTCAATTCCAAGGAAATATCTCATTTTGCCTAAATCAGTCATATCGAACTCCCTCTTCATTGAGTTTTTAAATTCATCACACATGTATTTGCTATTGCTTGTGAAAATCAAATCGTCAACATAGAGACTGACAATTAGAATATTACCGTGAATCCTTTTGTGAACAAGGTGTGTTCACTGGTGCATCGTTCAAAATGTTCTTTTGCAAAGTAAGCCTCGATCTTACTATACCAAGCTCGTGGAGCTTGTTTAAGCCCATATAGAGCTTTCTTGAGACGATAGATGTGATCTTCTCTCCCTTTCTTGACAAAACCTTCAGGCTGTTGAACATACACTTCTTCCTAAAGTTCACCATGTAAGAAGGCGCTCTTGACATCAAGTTGCATTACTTCCCAAGCATTTTGGGCGGCTAGAGCTAATATTAGTCTCACGGTGTCAAGTCTTGCAACTGGAGCAAAGACTTCTGTATAATCTATTCCAAACCGCTGAGCGTAGCCTTTGGCCACTAGTTTGGCCTTGTACTTCTCTATGTGGCCACTTGCATTAAACTTGGTCTTTAAAATCCACTTGACTCCAATAGGTGTTGCCCCATCTGGTGGATGCACGAGTTCCCATGTGTGATTCTTTTCTATCGCTTTCATCTCTGCATTCATAGCCTCTCTCCATTGTTGATTTGTACACGCCTCTTTGAATGATTGGGGATCTTTAGACTCATCATCAGTGCCATTAAGCTTTCCTCTTCTACTGAAAAACTGGTTTCGTAATCAAACAGCCATGCAGGTTGTCTTCGTGATCTTGGAACCTGAATTTCTGTTGAGGAATCAATGTGTTCTGAATTGGAAGCTGATTGGTGTACTTCGTCCTCACTAGTTTCAGGTGATGTAAATTCTGCATTTTCATTGACTGAGTCAACTGTGACTGCTTCATTTTCCCAATCCAGAACTTCAGTTTTGCTCATTTCTGCGTTTTCAGAAGATGGAAAAGGAGACTTGGAATCACGAGTCTTTCTGGATAGTGTTGATTTTCTCACTTCAGTTTCTCAACAAATCCATGAGTGATCATAGTCTACTTCTGCATTCATTAGAGAATGCAGAAGTATTCAGCTGAGTTTCTGATTTTGGTTCCTGAACAGACTCTAAATTGTCAGTTTCCAACTTCTGGCTTTTGCACTCCCTCTCTGGGAGTTCTTGGAAATTTCAGAACATGATCTCCTTTTTGAACCATACAGAACGGCCCTTCCGTTTGACTTTGTATCATCCAAATTTGGACATCTCTCTTACTAGTAACATCAGGTTCATGACCCTTGGTTTCCTAATTAAGAATGAATTAAAGTTTAATACTGCACTAATATTGATTGGTGCTTTAACAAAGCAAGCCTTGCAATTGTGTTTGCAAGGAAAAATTTAAAACAAATAACTAATTGAGAAGAGTAGAAAATAATTTACATCATGCGGTTGTTGCTTTACATCATTAGGAACATTAAGCTTGTTCTCAGCTTCCTGAACCTGAAGCATAGCAAACACAACCAATCCTAATATGAATCTAACTCAGACAAAATGAAGCAACAGCTTGTTGCAAATAATATGAAGATATAAATAAAATGCTATCACACACAAAAAGTGCTTGAGTGAGAAACAATGTTCTGATGGTAAATTACTGGCTTATTAGCAATGAGGAAAAAATCTGACTTTGTTTCACAATTTTCCATTACCTAATTTCTTATTCCTTATGTTAGATGCTCTTTCTCAGTAGTTCTCTCTTTTACAAAGCATTGAGCACCACACTGTCTTTTTAGAACCATGTAAAAGTTCAGATTCATTCCTTAGATAAGCAATTAAAGAATGATACAGGTAAAAGTTCAGAACAGGAAGAAACATATAGAAGACATATTATCAAGCTCTAACCTTATAAAAATATATTTTAATAAGCAACAACATATTATCTTATCATGGTTCTAGTTACTTTTTATTTTGGGATTATTTTCTTCTTTCTGATTTGTATGTTCATCACAAGGTTTTTTGGTTGAACCGATCAAATGTCACTGGTTCAATCGTGATTGAATTGACATTGATAAAATAATACTAATAATTATATACATGTATATAATAACATTAGAAAAACATAATATCATAATATAAGTTACATATAAAATATAAGTTCTATCCGCTTTAAAGATAATGACTACCTATCGTGGTGGAAAATCCTTCACAAACAATACATTTGGATTGAAAGATGAATTTGAGGGACTCAAAATGAGTAAATTTGAAGTGAAATAAAAATAAAAAGTAAAAGTGAAATTATTTTATTTAAGAAAAAAATGTAAAGGAAAAATTATAAAAGCTTGCAAACACATGTTTAGAGATTTTATTATTCATGTCTTTTGTTTTTTTTTAAGTTTAATTAAATTTCAAATCTTTTATAATTTGAAATATTTTTATTGAATCAAAAACAATTCAATATATAAAGTACTTCAGTTAGTTTTTATTTTTTTCATGTTGTATGTAATTATTATTATCTTGTCTTATTATTTTGCTTACTTACTATATATTATAAGATTATGTACCAATGAATGGTATATAAGTTTAAATCTACAAGTGGTTGAAATCATCCTTAACCAAAAATCTTTAAAAAAATGTGTTTATAAACTTTTATCTTTTTCATTTGTTCAACTTTCCCATATTATCAATATAGAACCTAGATAAAATAATATGATAATCTTATTATGTAAATAATAAAATAAGATAAAATATCAATCACATAACCTAATTAACACAAATATTAGGAGAGACTCACTCAAAATATAAACCTTTTCAATATTTCATAGAATAAAAACAATTTACAAAATTAAAAATATAAGAGACTTGACATTTAATAAACTTTTAAATAAAATTTACATTGTATTTTTATATATATTTATATTTTTTGTATTAAAATATACATGTCATCCATATTAAAGAAAACTAATAAAAGATTGTGATTTGGAATATGAGCTATTTCATTTAAAACAGGATATAATAGTTACACGTCCTTCAAAGTCAAAAGTTCAAATTTGCCTACAACTTCATTTATTGGTAACATGCAGGTCGCAAATATATAATTAATGGACCTTAATATTTAGGGTTTTCATTTAGTCTTTCATACAAATTTAGATCACCGTAGTTCACATAAATTTTTTATTTAATATTTATCTTTAACTAAGTTATTAAATATTTTATATTAATATTTACATAAATTTCTATGCTATAAAATAATCACGTGTCAATATATCTTTTTTTCATTTTCCTAAAGAATAAACTATAAAATAATCCCTTACAATTCTCTGTTTTTAATTTCTAAAAAGGTTGAATCATTACCATAAGTCTAAAAGAGTCCCATTATATGTTTTTAAACCAGTTCACTTATATCCTTAATCTTAAATAATGATGTTTTTAAATCAGTTTTACCTATTTCATCTTTTTTATTTTTTGTTTTATCTCATACACATACTTTGTCTTCTAATTGCTGAGTTTGGTTCATTCTATGTGAGTTTTTGATGGTGATTGAACTACTAAATTACAGCATTTATAAAATTAAAAGCATAAATAGATATATATTTTAATAGTTTCATTATCTTCTATTTTAACTCTACAAAAAATAAATAAATTTACTAAATATATTAAATTACAACCAATATAGATAATTTTAAAATATAATGAATTGTGTTTGTTAAGAAACTAGGAATTTTAAAAATTTAATGTATGACTTTAATTTTCCAATGAATGAATAGTATGGTACATCCCATGTTACACTTAATACATGAAAACTTAATACATGAAATGAAATTTAGATAAGCAAAACTACATATACAAAATAGGTTTAATTAGTCGGATAGTATCCATTTTTATTTAGATATGTTAGTTTGGTATTAAGACACTTTTTCAAAAGTTGAAACTAGATTAACATATTTTTAAAAGTCGATATCAGACTGACACATCTAAAAAAAATGGATACCATCAGACTAATTAAACCTACACCTACAAAATATTGGTTGATGAGGTCAAATTTTTCAAAATACAACAAATAAATTAAATTACTAATCTATGTTTATGTATGTTAATCTATCATCATTTATTATATGTACTAGTTTGTTAATCTGTGTTTATTCTATCATTAATTTATTATATCTTATAATGATTTATCTCTTTGTAATGATTTTTCTCAATTTTATAAGGTAATGTATGAATTGATATATAAATATCATTCATCACATTAAGAAACAGTGAAGTAATGATAAGGTGCAGATGTCAATCGAAATCAATGTTTGGTAGTTTTGTATATGATATCATTATCTATTATGGCGGCCACTAAAAGTTCAAAATTGAAAATTATGTTATATGGTGCATAAATATAGCAAACAAAATCTATTTTCAGATTTTACTCTAATAATAAAGTTACACATTATAGTTTTGTATTCATATTTTACTTTCTATAACTTAATTATCATAATTGAAATAATAATTCTTAAAATTCAAATATTAAATTTAAGGATTTTTAATAAAATAATAATATTAGGTATTATTGCATTGAAGTGACATTCATGGGCTTTAGCTTTATCCAATGTCATTAGCTGTAATCGACTCAAACACACGTCAGCAAGATGGGTCCCACTCTTCTCTAATCTTTCCCCACTTTCATTCCGTTATTTAATGTTTAATTAATTAATTAAATAATTATTTGATTAACTGCGAGATTAACATTGTTTTTATTCCATGAAGCTATTTTTCACAAAAAAAAGTAACGACAAAGTAACACCAAATGATTAATAAGTTACACTTTTTTATCACCCATGGGAGCATTATTCAAAGAACAAATTAATAATATTTTTCTCTTTAAAAAATAAATAATAATTACTCTTCATTACTTCATTACTATCAACTTCACTATATCACCATTATTATTCTAATCCCACGCACACGACCAACACAATACTCTTTTTGTAAGGAAAAAAGAGGGAATAAAATAAAGGAAAAGGAATAAATACAAATACCAACCTATGGTTTAGGTGAACAAGAATTTTAAAAAATATGAAATAAAGACAAGAGTATGATTATTTAGGTGGATGGAAATTGAAAAGCTATATTCGAGATAAGGAAAACAAATATTAAAATTTCTCTTAATTTATTTCATTAAGAGCAATTTTCCCCCTCGAGACTAAAATTATTTAGGAATTATTTATGATTGCTTTTTAATCAAGACTCTAGAACGCACTTTATAGAATAAAAACATATAATAATTGAATTTCTATAATTTTTTTAATAAAATAAGAAATATTATCCTAATAAAACTCTTAATCGTAAAAGTTCTTGAACAAAATAAAGTAGTAGTGGGTACCGCGAGTTTTAGATGCAATAAAATAATTACTAAATTATATTCATGTTTAAATGTTTATTTTGGGAGGCAATAAAATAATGGATTCTTTTACCCAAATAGTATATATAGGCTAAAAATTACTAGATAACATATTATACTATATATTTATACGGTTTTTGTAAGGTTAAAATTAAGTTTTTAAAAATCAAATCTTAAACTGTGTGATTGAAATGAAACAGATGAATTTTTTAAACAGATGAGATTTTTAAAAATCAAATCTTAAACTGTGTGATTGATTGAAATCTTAAACTGCGTGATTAAAATAAAAATAGATTAATTTTTTTATTTTTTAATTAAAATAAAATAATAAAATAGTATTCTTTTACTTGAATAAGTAGTTTGTTTGTTTGTTAAAATATATTTTCGAAAGTAAAAATATAATTAAAAGAGTAGAAGAAAAGGGTTAGATCCCCACGTCAGCTCCACCTATTTCTACCGTTACCGTTAGATTTCTCCATATTTAGGTTTTCAGGATATTTCCTCTTCTCTCCCATTCCCAACCCTATTTTTCTTTTCTTCTTCTTCTTCTTCTTCTCTTTCTCATTCCTCTGTTCAACATCTCACACCGTCTTCTTCATCTCACCCTAATCCTCCAAATTTCATTATTCTATTTCTACACACTCATTCCCTTTATTCTGCTTCACGTTTCATCTACCACTCCACTGGTTATTCTTCTTCTTCATCTTTGTTCATACATGCACCATGAAGATTTTCAACCCCTCTGAACGCTTTCTTCGGAACATGGTATGTCCCTCGGACACCATATTCCTCAAAAGCATCAATCTTTCTCATCTGGGTTCTTCCCATCTCCACCAATTCAGAATGTCCATCCTCTCCTGGCCAAATTAGTTACACTCTCATCAACACATTTCCCAACTTTTCCCACCATGGAACCGAACAACCAACCCGACCAACCTAACCCCAGAAACATAATCTTCAACAAATACGAAATGGGTCGGGTCCTGGGGCAGGGGAACTTCGCCAAGGTCTACCACGGCAGAAACCTCCTCACCAACGACAACGTCGCCGTCAAGGTCATCAAGAAAGAGAAGCTCAAGAAAGAGCGATTGGTGAAGCAGATCAAGCGCGAGGTCTCGGTCATGAAACTGGTGCGGCATCCCCACATCGTTCAGCTCAAGGAAGTCATGGCCACCAAGGGAAAAATCTTCCTCGTCATGGAATACGTCAGGGGCGGCGAACTCTTCACCAAGGTCAACAAAGGAAAACTCTCCGAAGACCTCGCCAGGAAGTACTTCCAACAACTCATCAGCGCCGTCGACTACTGCCACAGCCGCGGCGTCACCCACCGCGACCTCAAGCCGGAGAATCTCCTCCTGGACCAGAACGAGGACCTCAAAGTCTCCGACTTTGGCCTCTCGGCGCTGCCGGAGCAGCGCCGCGCCGACGGCATGCTCGTGACCCCGTGCGGGACCCCTGCCTACGTGGCGCCGGAGGTTCTGAAGAAAAAGGGTTACGACGGTTCAAAGGCTGATATTTGGTCCTGTGGCGTAATTCTCTACGCCTTGCTCTGCGGCTATTTACCCTTCCAAGGTGAGAACGTTATGAGAATCTACCGGAAAGCGTTCAGAGCACAGTATGAGTTACCGGAATGGGTTTCGCCGCCGGCCAAAAATCTGATTTCGAATCTCCTCGTTGCTGATCCTGCCAAGAGGTATTCCATTCCCGAGATAATGAAAGACCCCTGGTTTCAATTCGGGTTCATGAGACCCATTGCGTTTTCGATCAAGGAATCCGTAGAAGACAACATTCATTATTTCGACGATGTGGACAACAACAACAACAACGAGGAGGACGAGGTTTCAATGAGGAAACCCAGTAGGCCGTTTTACAACGCGTTTGAGATAATCTCGTCGTTGTCGCACGGGTTTGACCTCAGGAGTTTGTTCGAGACGAGGAAGCGGTCGCCGTCGATGTTTATCTGTAAATTTTCGGCTTCGGCGGTGATGGCGAAGGTGGAGGCTGCGGCGAAGAAGCTGAATTTTAAAGTGACGGGGAAGAAGGAGTTCGTGGTGAGGATGCAGGGGGCGGAAGAGGGGAGGAAGGGGAGGTTGGGGATGACGGTGGAGGTTTTTGAGGTGGCGCCGGAGGTGGCGGTGGTGGAGTTTTCTAAGTCCGCCGGCGACACTCTGGAGTATATTAAATTGTGTGAGGAACAAATGAGACCATCTCTGAAAGACGTTGTATGGAGCTGGCAGGGAGATAGATAGATAGCAATATCTCTTCTGAGGATTAGTTTTTACCAATTTCATCTGTTTTTGTTTTATTTGATGCTGAATTTGGTTCCAAACTATGTACATATATTTGGAGTTTGTGATGGTGATTGAACTACAAATAGTAGCTAAATTGCAACATTAATCTCGCAAATTATGGAAAAGTAAAGGCATGGTTTTTCACTTTGAGAAGTGATTTGGTTGTTGTTGGATGGACCAATTTTAATTTTATAACTTATGAAAAAGTGGTGATATTTTTATAATGAAAAATATTTTTATTACTAAATTTTGATAATTTTTTTTTTAAATCAGTTATGTCACTTTATCTTATAAGATAAAATTGATAAAATTTAGTAGTCACTGTATTTTTCTTTCATTATAATCCATTATTGTGTGATTATTGTGTGATTGATGACCAATTGAAGAGTTTGAATTTAGTTTTGTCGGGTAATTTTGAAAGAGAGAATTACAAGGACTGTGATTGGAGAAAGCTCAGTGCTCGACTTTCTATTTGTTACTTTAATTTGAAAGGGTTTACAAATGTTTCAAATATTTTTTTACAAAAAATATGTCTAGATATTCAATCAAATTCTTCAATAATTTAAAATCTATATGTTTCTGTCTAGGAATAATGGTCAAATTCGAACAATAAGTCTCTTTTTCATTTTTGAATTTATCTCTCGTTGTTTTATGATAAATATTTATTAAGTCGAAATCCTGATGAATATATTGAGATCGGTCATTCTGGACAATATACTATGATATCGTATTCTTATTTGGTTAGAATATAAGAGTAATTTACAGTTAACTTTTTTTATTTATTTCTCCCTTAACTTATTTTGTTGATTCTATCTTACTTGAAGAAGGTGATATATTTGTATTTATTGTGCAAGAATAGACTATGACGGGTGACTTTGATGAAATCATTTATAGTAACAAAAATAATATTCATAAATAAAGAAATTGTCCTCGTTGAATTTTGGTATCGCGGCGCCGCTACTTGCTACCGAACAAGCACAAAAAAACAGTCATTGCTTCGGCGCTGACGTGGAACCCTAAAAATTGCGGAACACATTATTCTTTTCTTTCTTCAAATATCATCTACCTTACATTTTTACTATTAGTTTTATAAATACTATGTGGTGAATTGTTTTAAGTAAACCAATTCGCGCACTTGAATCAATGATTAAAATTTTTCTAAAAATTCAAATCATCATAAAAAGAAATATAACCATTTTTGTTTTCTGAATTGGGAAATTAGTATGATTCGTCGTTACTATTATAATAATATAAAATTTTCCTTTTGTAGTTGTGTCTTGTATAATGGGCGTTCTAATTCCGACTCAAATTCGTTCAACTTACTGTCGGACGAATTTGGATCGAAATTGGAACATTGGTGTCTACCGTGGAGACCAACAACTCTCCTTCAACTTTCCTTGCCCTTGACTGGGGGGCTTGTTTCGCTACACCCAATAAGTCTCACATGGCTTAGGAGTCGAGATCAAGTGAAGTTTAAATACTCCTATCTCTTTTCACCCTCTGAGGCGCCTTTTAAGAATAAAACCATGACAGACTTCAAATGCTCCAAAATAAACAATACCTTGGAAACATAATCGTTGTTCTTAATGATGATTGTCGGACGAACTTGGATCGGAATCGGAACAACGGGTAAATAAAATTTGGCCCTACGATACATTTTATCCATGTTGTGTGGTGACAAGAGAAGACCTGAAAAAGGACATTGAATCGAAGATGTTTGTTTTTTGTTAATAAAAATGAAAGGTGTGTTGGAGAGTGAAGAAGGGTACATATTGAGAAGTTGTCCCTTTGAGGAAAAGTGTGGAGAAGGAAGGGTGAAGACATAAAAACGTTAGGAAGAGTGTTGTACCATCATTTCAACGTAGCATCAAGCTGACTCGGATCATACTCACTTTCTTCTGTTGAAGACGTGGCTCATAATAATACTTCATTTTTCCTTCTGTTGAAGAACTCAACACCATATCATTCTCAACTCAACTTGCCAACTTGCCTAAATACAGACACAATAACATAATAATATGTTTTTCATTTTTCCACAACACAACCACTCACCTACATACATAACTTATCCCTGCCTCAACTATATTATCAACAATATAAATACATAAATATATATATATATATATATATATATATATATATATATATTTTTTTTTTCTGTAAGTGATATGTCCAACTTATATGAAGATTAACTTCACAGAAGTTATGACTGTTGTTAGATTGGAATAGTTATTTGTCAAAAATTGTTAAATAAAATTTTGACATAAAATCATTTTCCTATATAATTTTAAAAAATATCACATTCTTCATATAACTCACTTGTTAGTATATTTGACACGATATTTTTTATATAATTCAATTTTTATATATTTCTCTTCCTGTATTGATATTTGATACGCGATGTCATATGCGGGTGACTTAATTTATATATAAATAATTAATAGAATTTTTAATCTAAAATTTTAATGAAGTTTTGAACCTTGTTTCTTTTTTCTTATATGGTAGTGTATATCTTTTATTTTTATTTAATGTGAAACTTAAATTTATATATAAATTTTATATATTTTTTTCAGATGTAAATCCTTGTATATTGAAATTTGTCCCTTGAATTAAACAAAACTACCTCCTTTACTTATACTGGTGTTCACGTACCTGTCTCATGAATACACAGATAAAAAGTATTTCATTCCATGTTCAAAAATTGTAGTTACTGATTGACAATCTTTTCAAAATAACAATATTCAAAGAAAATTGGGTACGCAAAAACATGACAAACATGACTATGATGAGCTGCTATTAATGATAAACACAAATAATATATTGTTCTATATTCCAAATTCTTTTTTATATCAATTATTTTAATTAATTTATATTATCATACAAAAAATCATAATTTATTTTTAAGTTTTATATTTTTAGGGTTTAAGAAGTAATTATTTATCGCAACTACTCCATATATATATATATATATTACAGTTTTACAAAATTCTAAATAATTTATCTATCATTAGAATTTTTTGATGACTTTTCTAATATCAGATACTCTTAAGATATTATAACATATTTCTAAAATATTTACAAGTAATATACTAGGATGTAATAATTTATTATCAAATTTTATTATATACTAATATATGACAAAATATTTCTAAATATTTAGAGTTAATGTCTTATTATATAATTATTGATTACCACATATTATATCGTATCTTCAAAATATTATATATAATAATTGATTATGTAATATCTTGATACTCTATTTTACTTATCATAATTATAGGAGTACTCAATCAATATTTAATATTTCATATATATTTCATATTTTTTATTCTCTGACCGATTTAAACTTTAAAGTTCTTTATGAGTATTTTTTAATATACATACATCTAGAATATTATAAAAATCTTTAAGATATTTATAAATAATATCTTATTATATCATACTTTATTACCATATTTTATTATATTCTCATAAAATATATCAAAATATTTATAGTTAATATTTTATGATTCAATAATTTTATTATCGTATCTTATTACATCTTCAAAATATTATGATATAATATTTTATTATCTATTATTTCTAATATATTACGATATAAAAATTTATTATCTAGTATCTTCAAAATATTGTGATATAATACTTTGTTATTCTGAATATTGGGTACCGAATTAGTAAATGCAATGCTTGAAGGTGGGATGAAATCTCAAAACCAGGTTTTTTTTGGTACCGGACAAATCACTTTTTTTTTTTTTTAAATTACGCTTTATAATCGATTACATTTAATCTATAAATATTTGAGTTCATTCTGTATTCTGTAATTGATTATAATATTTATGTAATCGATTACGTTAATCTCAGAAACCTGTAGTCTGTAATCAATTACAATACTGCGACGATTACATGCGAGGCAGCAGGCTGAGATGAACGCCGGGGAGCGGTTAGAGATGCACGCCGGGGAGCGGACTGAGATGAACGCCGGAGAGTGGCTAGGGGAGCGCCTGATTAGAGTTGTGAAACAATATTTCAAGTCTAACTAAAATTAGAATAATTCACTCCCTACAATTAGATTTTGATTTTGAATTTTTTGGATATATGGATTTTAAATTTTTTGATTTAAGTATTTAATAAAATTTATTTGCTTATCAGATTTGCCTGAGAGCAGAGGAGAAAGAATAAAATAGAAAATAATTGTACTGCAAAACGGGTTTATATATATGGTGAATTTATCATACATTATATAGCACTGTTGTTAACCTTTGTTTTGTGCTTCTCAAAAAGCATAATGATGTGTTAAACATACATTTTTTTTTTTTCATAAAAAGATACAACTTCGGTAATAGTTTTTTTTTCTTCATTTTTTACATTTTAAATAACAAATTCAAATTTATTTGTAATTCATGAGAATTATAAATATTTTGTCATCAAAGAAACGTAGGTATTTTCTCATAATAGTTGTAAATAAGTTCTACAATAGTTGAAATATGAAATAAAAACTAATCGAACTAATTATAAAAAATTAAACGTATGTTACCAAAATGAAAGTAAATAAAATGTTTTTGTAATTCGAATCCTTTGAAGACATATCAAACACATGATTGATTTCATCTGCAATATAAGACATAAGCACACATATATATTATAGTATCACAATGATTGAAGTTATTGGTATCACAGTCCCACACGCCAATAAGTTATATATTATATGAATGTAATAAGTTTTAAGTGAAAAAGTTTTTTTTTTTCTCTTTTTCTTGGGAGTTTTTGAGAAGATTATGACATGATAGAGTGTTGTCCTGATCCTTGCCTCGTGTCTCCATGTTCAGCAAATTTCACTTCATGTCAAAATCAACAAATGTTTGGTCCTTGCATGCGTGTGACAAAGCAAATGAAACACATAATTTAGCTAAATAGAGTTTATCTTTGTGATAGTATAAGAATTTATTTTTAAAATAAACTAATTACTAGCTTATTTTTTTTTTTTTTTAAAAATTATTTCTACTTTAACCCTTTCAAATACTTTTTAAGTTTGTCTTTTACTCGTTTTTACAATTTTTTTCTCATATACTTATAATTAACGACTTTCTTATATAACAATGTGTTCCAATCATTTACCACAAAACATATGGTTATATGAAAAAATATATTTATAAAAAAAATCATATGAATCAACCGCTTAAAGAGACATACCAATGCCATATCGAAATTTATTATTATTTAGATTTCTTATAATATGTAATTTATTAGTGTTTATAGTATTTATTTTACTATTTCATTTTTATACTTTGATATATATATATATTTTTCACCGTGTTATTTCTTATGGTGTTATTTCTAAATATTTTTCACCGTGTATTTTAAGAATTTTCACATCATTATTTTAAATATGTCATGTCTATTTAAAGTACAATTATTTGTATTTTTTTAAAATCCTAATAATGATGTAAAAAAATTCACTAAATCATAAACCCTAATAATAAATTTACTACTAAAAAAGTCATTGCGTCATAGCTTTTATTGATAAATTATTTATCACATAAGCTGTGGTGGAAATAGGACAAGTTATTTAATTCTGTCTCATGTGAAAATTTAGGGATAAAGCAGAAACACCTAGAATCATCATGTGTAAAAAGTCATTAATATTTTTTTTTTTCTGAAATTTTTCCTCAAAAATTGTTGAATGGACATAGGTGTGAGGTTGAAGATGGTGACTGAAGATGGTGGAAGAAGCATAGATTGCCACACATAGACATAAGAAGAAGCTTCAACATTTTATTTATATGTTTCTCTATCATTCTTAACTTCTCAATTTTAACTTCATTGTCATTTTCTTAATTTATCAATGCTTTTATATTCAGATGTAATGTCAAATTTGGACTCAAACCTATTTCTAAACACCATTAGAAAAAAATAAAAGATTGTTTAATCATTTTATTTCTTTACTCGATTACAAATTGTTATACCAAGTAGAAAACAATCTCACGTGTCATCCAAATTTGTTTAGATTTTATTATATTAGAACAAGAATATAAAAATAAATACGTTATTATGAAAGTTTTTTAGATGATTTTCAACTATAAATAACAATATTTGGTAATTATTATAATTTATATCAATTGGTGCTGGTGCACGTTAGAAAATGTTAGGGTTAAATAGTTTTTTTCTTTTAATTTTTATTAAAATTTGAAATTAGTTAATTCCAAATTTTTCAACCAATTTAGTCATTCATTTTTTCGAAATACGTGAATTTAGTTTTTTTAATCAAATTTTGTTAGATTTATTTGATATTTTAAACACGTTTCAAGATTGCATTTATGTTGTTTATATTATTTGACATATTTTTACTTTAATATTAAATCAAATCTTATTATGAAACATGTTTGAAATACTAAATAAACTTAATAAAATTTATTTAAAATGACTAAATTCACGTATTTTGAAAGATGAATACTAATTTAATTTAAAATTTTGAAATAGACTAATTTTAAAATTTACTAAAAATTAAAAAATTAAAAACATATTTAATCCATAATTTTAATATTGTTTTGGATGTGTGCTTGCTAAAATTTCTTTTGGTCCACAGTATATGTTTTTTATTTTTCCTTTCTGCACCCCTGTTTCTTTCTCGAACTTTGCCGGTGGAAAATGTCAAAAATATTCTTTTGTCAAATTTTGTTGGACAACTTTAAATTAAATAATCTTATCAACTTTTGAATTATTTTATTTAAAAATTTAAAAAATAGATACTATATTTCAGATTAACTAATTTAAAATAAAAAAAAATATTATATTTTAGTTTGGATCATTTAAGTGTAATCGATAACATAACTCTTAAATAACTCTATTTAGGAACTTTCTCTTAAAGCACGCGCATCGGGGTAGTTCACCTAAGCCAATTTGATGTAAAGTAATTAATGTTGTCCTATTAGCTTAGTCCACTCATCATTAATTAAATAATTAAATAGGCATGTTCGTTTTTAAAGTTACACATTTAATATATTTTTATAAATATTATTAAAAGCTATGAATATGGTGACCATATTGAAAGTTTCAATGAAGTAAATAAAGATCACAAGTTTTATAAAATTTGAAAATTAATCAATAATATTTATTTGTTTTAATTTTAATATGTAACATATTGTCAAATTAACTGATGATTTACCATTATGAAGAATTAATATATATATATATATATATATATATATATATATATATATATATA
>Ga0214545_1002713_pt1 | contig 34066 bp, 17 predicted proteins | sample CNSS4metaG_FD_160064 | JGI IMG/M metagenome (GOLD analysis project Ga0214545, IMG submission 160064) | Root nodule microbial communities from cowpea collected in UCLA plant growth center, Los Angeles, California, USA - CNSS4 | ecosystem: Host-associated > Plants > Roots > Nodule | place: USA...
TATATATATATATATATATATATATGATAGAGTATTAGCAAGGATTTATATACTAATGATAGGGATTTTTTTTTCAATAATCGTTAATTTAGTAGTCGACTCACATAGTTGTAAAAATAAACCTTTGTAGGTTTTTGGCTCCATTCTTATGTAGGGTGTGTTCATTTGGGGGTATGGATTTGGAAAGAGTGTGAAGATTAATTTGTGTGGATTTGAATGGATGAATTTGTGTGTTTTTTTTAGTGAATTTAGAGGATAAAATGAGTGGATTTGGAGATAAGTTTTACGAAAGTTAGTAAAATATTTGATTGATGTAATAGATAAAATAAATTGTTAAAATAGATAGAATTAGAAAGTTACCAAAATACCCTTAATGAAAAAAGAGAATGATTTTGTAATTTGATGTTATAAAAATAATTACAAATAAATAATACGAATTAAAAAAATATTAAAATTATATGAAATTTTAAAATAAAAAAAATTTAAATTTTTATGAATGTAAAAAAGTTTATACAATTAAATTTTAAAAAGTTATACAATGAAATTCTAAACAAATTTATACAAAAAATTTAAAAAAAAAAAACAACACACACGACACTGATTACGTAACTGGTGTCACTCTCCTCTTTGCACGGGCACCGGTTATGGTGCACATCCTTCCATGAGCCCACCTTCACCATCATGTTCATCCGCCACATCTACGACATTATTCCCCCACCACGACCACCATCCATCTTCCTCCCCCACCACCCACCACAACCCCATTTCTCTGCAATACTCACAAGCCCACACTACACACTGGTGCATTCTATTCACACACACTCCACATCTGTTTTTGTTGTTACAAAGGGGCAATTTCGTAATGTTATATAAAATATACGCAAATCACTTCAATTTTGGGTGGATGAATTAAACCCTCCATCTCCCAAATTCGTGTTCTTATTTCATTGCATATCGCAACTCTTTACATGAAATTTGTGCTCACAAATTCACTTGAACAGTGCAATCCATCGAAACGAACACTACTATAAATAATGAATTTTAATGTGTAAATTTCATTTGTCTTAATTATTCAAGTGAAGCACAATCATAGTAAGATTGTGTGTGAATATAAGATCTGCTTTAAGGATAATGAATTATCGTAATAACTTAAGATTTAGCTTTAAGGATTATGAATTATCGTAGTAACTTAAGATTTAAATTTGAAATTGAACAATACTCAATGTAACCCTATAATTCAATCAAACTTATTTACGAACTAAAAGAAAATATCATCCAAATTAATCCATAATATTCATCAAATTAAGCTATCAATTAATTACGTAATTCAGTTTTTAACTCATAAATGCAAATTATTATCATCATTTAACGAATTTGGAACTGATGACAAAATAACAAAATCGAATTTGATAATTGTGAAGCAAAAATCAAATTCTCATAGGTGTAGATTGATCGAAGATTGTAGCCTTCCTTGAATCCACAAATGGAAGATTAAATGGTTCAGAAAGCAAAAGTCAGAAGAGAGAAATGCTATTGACTTCAGAATACTTCACTCGGACTACGTGTAACATCGTTTATACGAATATGTAATTTGATCCGGTAAGTGGCTTTTACTTTCTGCACCCCTCAAACTTATAAGTGATATTTGGATTACACATTTTGGAAACTTTCCAGAACAAAAATTCCTGAAACAAAATTTCCAGAACTTGATTCCTAGGATATATGAAATTGCCTAAACAATTAGACCTTAACTAAGCTCATTACTGCATAATACAATTAGGCGAAAAGTCGAAAAATACAAAATCATACTATAAAATTTACAATTCTTATCATGATAATTGACCCTGTTATAGTTCAAATCATGCTTTATATGTGAGACGCAAAGTTATAGATATTGTTTTTAGCTTTCCAAGGAGACCAAAATCATATCAATTGGACCTCTCTAGTAAAAGTTATGCCCAATACAATAGAGAAAGGTCAATATCAGAAAAGTATATATAAAAATAATGAAAGATTTACATTTAAATGTCCTAAGCTCATTAGTTTCTAATCATGCTGAAAACCTCTAACTACAAACAAAACTATGATAACAAGAGTTAGAAAATGACAACAAAAATATACAATGAAGTGCATAACAATCGCTGGAAAAAGATACATTCACATCAAAATTGTTTGTGGTATATGGACTTAGCACCTATCTAAAAACACAGTCTACTCTTCCTTCCTTATAACTTTTACCGTTCGTTTTTTTTTTTTTTTTTTTTTCTTTAGCTCTCGTTCGATCTACTTTCATTCTCTTCCGCTCGGTTGTCCAGACGACGAGGTACTTATCTATAAGGCTCTAATGCTTAAATCGGTTCAAGTCCATTCGGGTGGATGCAATTAATACTGTAATAAATACGATGTAAAAGTCCTTACCAACTTACCATGGGCCTCTATTTATAGTGTTTGATATGGGCTGTCATTAGGATTTTCTCGATTACGGCTCAATTGCTTTTTAAACTTGATTACTAACTTGTATTAATTTAGTTTAATTTTGGTGCAGCCACCCGACCGGAGGACCGTACGTTCTATCGAAGGTCCTATAATTATGTTATGGCGACAAAGTTTCACTAGAATGAATGACGGTGGCTGTTCGAGTCGTGAACTCCTTAAAATCACTTTAGAGAAATTGTCACATTAATAACCTATCATGAGATTGTCCGCCTATAGCGACTGAGGGTCTGACGGTACAAAAGTCATCAATAACCAAGCAATGGCTTTGCATAGGTAAGTTATGCATCAAATGAGACCAATTTGCTTATGAATTCAATTTTAAAACCAATCCATCTTATTATACACAACACTGTTTTTCACAGAACACAAAAAGGTTTTAATACAGCACAAAAAACCAGTCTTTGATTCCCAAAACCAGTTTCAGAAACTGAATATAAGTTAACACTGCATAATTATCTTTGTTTCTTTTCCAAATGGAGATTCATCAAAACTATGTACCAATATTCACAACTATACAACAAAAAGAAACTTGATACTTGTGGAGTCCCTCTTCAACAAAGGGGCAAAACCAACTTTCTGCAAGGGTTTACATTTCTGTGAAATTCACATTAACAAATGATCTTGATGTTCAAGAATTTCTGTTATATGTTACAGATGTTACACAGAAGAATTGGTACATACAATGAATCAGGAAGAACAGAACAGAATTTGTTCCCTTTCTCTCTCTCAATCTTGTGATATAAATTGATTGAAGAAGTTTTTCATCTATCCTTCACTCTCATTCAAAGTGTTGGAATCAAAACTCAGCACCTTCTCCTGCTGCTCAGAGCTCTGAACAACCACAACAACAACATGGCTACTTCTTTGCTGGTATTCCAAGGCATTAACAGTGACTCTTGGTGGTGCTTCCATGGCAGGATTTGGAGGAGAAACAAGGGTGATGGTGGAACGGCACAAGGGGCAAGTGGCATGAGATTTCAGCCAAGGATCAATGCAGGGAAGATGAAAAGCATGGTTGCATTTTGGCAACAATCTCAGACTCTCATTCTCTTCAAACTCACTCAAACAAACTGAACAATCATGACCCTCCACCACCCCTTTGGTGTACTTGCACACTGTGATGGATTTTATGAGAGCCTCATCCAAACCAGAGTTTGAGGAAGAAGAAACCTCACCATCTTCTTCTTCCGGCGAAGAAGCCTGTTAAGAATAATTCAAGAGTCAAAATCTCACCTCAGATAGAATAGATAATCATAAACACACATTTTATATTATGAAATATTAGTGAACTCCTTGTTCTCGAGATTTTGGATTATCGAGATTTTGGATTAAAAGTGGTTTCAAATAATTTAGGCAAAACTAATGTCAGATATATAGAACAACTATGTATGATGAAAAATAAAGTAATCAAAACCTCATTGGATTGCATGGTGGTGCGTCTGCAGAATCTTGAGATGATGGTGTAGTATGTGACCAAGATGAAAGTGCTGGCTAATATTCCAATGACAGCAACTATGAGAGGAGAAAACTCAAATCCTGAAGGATCATCATCAGCATCATCACCACCGAGGAAGAGTGAAGGAGGAGGAGGAGAGTAGACTATGTAACACCATTGGGGGCAGTAGATGCTGCAGATTCCTTCTGAACAATCCTTTGGGGTCCATGGATATGGATTTGGATTTGGATTTGAGTTAGTTGCAGAACCCATTTCTGTTACTTTTCTGTGTGAATGAAGCTCTCTAATCATTCATCCATGGATGAGTAATTGTGTTACCCATTTTTTGGATCTTACAAGAGAAGGAATCAGAATCAGAAGATGATGGGAAATTGAGAGAAAAGTAATTGAGAAGAAAAGCAAAGGTAGGTCATCACAATTTGCTTACTCATCTTATCTTCTTCACCTACTTTTTCATTCTACTTTCTTCTTTTTTTCTTCTCTACCATTACAGTCTCAAAATTCATACACCAAATTATGCACTATATAAAGTTTATGAGATTACAATTAAGTAAAAATGTTTTCCCACACCATTTGATGCTTTATGTAAAGAGAAAATAATCATAAAAAAAAAGTAAACTTTTGTATTTATAAAAATGAAAAATAATGAATGATGGTGTTAAATAGGAGTAAAAATGTCAGAATATTTATTTATAGTTAATAAAACAAATCAGTTTTAGGTGGTTGTAGATAATAAAACCATGTCAAGAAGTTGCAAAATTAACTAATACTTTTTTTCCATGTGACCACTTAATAATTGCTTCTAGTTAATATATAAATGTTATGGTTAAATATTTTATGATTTAATCTAACCTTATCACATGGCTAGATCCCAAAATTATTTATCAATTCTGCTACGTTGGGTTTTGTCGGTGGGGAAAATCGTTATTCTATGTAGTCCACAAAGTTTAAGAATATAAATTATACTAAAATAACTTTGTATTGAAATTTTATATAAAGAGAATGGTTTATGGTATCATGACTATTCATATCAAAATTTCGTAAAATTAAATAAAAATGAATTTAAAAATATATATTATTTGTATTTTAATATATAAAAATATGATATTAAATAATTTCATGTGAATATAAGTATATAGAGATGAATGGGGTATTTGTTTGTTAGTTGAAGTGGCCATGTTTGTTGATCTATATATGTTGCTTTGAGTAGTCTTTAAGACATGGTTGGTATGATCACACTCTCACAACATTTTTTATATATTTATTTACATCAATTTGTCTTATATGTGTTATATTTGTATATATTATCGATATTTTTTTTTTCTTTTTTATGATTCTTATCAGAAAAATGGAATGTCTTTACACCCACTGTGAGAGGGACAGGGTCGTCTATTTATTGTAATTTTAAATCACTTTATTGAATATTCTTTAATCTAAATAAATCCTCACTCATTTTTCTTGACTTTTGTTTTCTTTCTCTTTATTTTGTTTTAGTTTTAGTTTAAATCATTCAACTTCCCACTTCCTTTTTCTTTTCTTTCATTTTCATCTTAATTCAAATCAAAACTTAATAAATATGTGTATAGTTGTAGATAGGAATGTCTATTTCATGGATTGAGTTTAAATGTAGTTTGATTTAAACCTTTTCATTGACTTCTCAAAAATATTTAAATTGGATTTAATTTATGTACATTGTTAATAATGCTTTTTATTTAAACATTTGGTGGGAAACTGCCTCGTCACTACATCATATAAATGAACAAGATAATAAGAGTAAATGTTATTACATATCTGTGTGCCTAGGTAGTTAAACCACATTTGAATTTTAGTATTTTTCAAATGAATTTCCATTTCAACGTTAGCACAAATATAACAATATAATATAAATATAATCCTATTGATTGGAACCTAAGGTACATGTTTTGGCCAAATTTGAATTTTTTACTAATTTTTTTCTTTTTTAAGTTTCTTTTGTTATTTCTTTAAAATACATTGTTGCTGATTTTGGTGTAGTGGTACAAGTCTTATTCCAAAGATTATAGAGTTCCTTAATGTCTTTGGAAGTGTTGGAAGACCATGGCGTATAAGCTTTAAGTGTTGAGATGTGTCTCAGGGAAATTATTGAAATAGTTAACGTTGTTATTTATATAACATAAATTTTAAATCATATTAAATTCTTATTTAATATCATTTTTATAATTTTGTAAATAGATTAAACTAGTCCGTTGACCAATCATGGAAGAAACTAAATAAAAGAAAAATGGACCAAACCACCTTTTTTATACCACTAATCACAAGGTTGGTGGCTCGATGGAATTTGAGTCACGTCATGGTCAGCATTAGTAATTTTCAAATTGGTAAACATTAAAACAAAATAACTTTAATTCTGATGTAATAAATGGTGAGAAAACATGAAGAGGTAAAATAGGATGCTAAATGTGCTAAAAAAATAGAGAATCGAAATGTACAATATAATATATAAAATACACCATTTCATGTTTAACTTTTCCTAATTTTATACTTTTGGTTGCATTATTCGATTAGTAACCAATAATGTTAATTTTGGAAAATAAAAAATTGAAGAAAATTGGAAGATGGTTTTGTACACTATATACATTTACATTTCTAAATCACATAATGGATGCGATTTGAATGATAATGCAAAAACCTAAGAAAATATGAGTAAAATAATTTGCATTGATCATTTGAGTTGGGAGCATCTCTTGAGCTCACCTTTTCGATAGATATCCTTCTTAGACAAACTTAAAATTCCAGATTGCTCCTCAACTTTGCTTATAAGAAGTTTCAGTAGAGGAACCTTTGATAGGGTTCTTCGCGACCCTACCATGATCAACTTTTTCTGTAAGCAAAAAAGCAAGGCCAAAACTAGTTCAGACAAAAACATGAATAATTTTATATAACCAAACCCTATGAAGGTTGATTTACAAAGTTCTTGTTATCACATGAATAATTATATATTAAAGAAAAAAATTCATTTTCAATCATTTTATGTATGTGTTTATTCAATAATAAGCATAAAATGAATAGTCGAGCTCAATTATGACAAAACATAGTGAAAATTGTGAATTTAGATTTTCTGCTTGATTTTTCTGTGTTGTACTTTTGTTGTATTTTAAAATACTGATGGACATTGATTCTAATATTTTAAAATATATAATTTAATATACCAACATCAATGTATTTTTAATGCTCGGAAAAAGATAGCATTAAAAAATCCGACAAATAATCTGGACTCAGAAAATTGTTTGAGGGAAGAGTAAGAAACTACAAGAGAAGTACCTTAGCACGAGTCAGAGCCACATTTATCCTGTGCCAGTCTCCAAGCAGAGAAGCAGCACAGCTTGATGGGTTTTCGGTAGACCTTACAAACGATAATAATATACAGTCCTTATCTCTACCCTGGAAAAAATACAAACAAATAGCCATTTAGGAATGAGGATCTTTATCTGTCTAACGAGAACATGAACAGAAGGAAACGCCGAAGTGATGCCTTAAATGTTAGAGAAATGTACACACTATGCGGTTGTATGACTTAATTTTGGAAGACGGATTTACAAGACTCACATAATACTGTGTAACTATGTTGGGACTAATCTATGTGAGTCAAAGTCTTGCATATAAATAACAAAGTTAAATGTCATATAAGAGAGATCCATAAACCCATTACCTTAAAAATAGTGTCTGATCTCTTATAAGTTAGAACTCATGTCATACACACACACACACACACACACACACACATATATATATATATATATATATATATATATATATATATATATATATATATATATATATATATATGTACATAAAGTATTTCTCCTAATGACCCCCTTAAGAAAAAACACATCATACTTTGATGCTTGATGGAGCCTAACCTGGTATTTGTCAATGGTATGTATCTCCAAGGAAGTCAGTATCGCCAAGGAAGTCGTGCAATGGCGGATGACGTTTGCCTGTGAATTATACGGAGTAATAATGCCAATGTGTTCTTTTCCGATTCCATTTTTAACTAATTCCTTTGCAATCTGCAACATGAATAAATGAAAAAACTGATTTTATGGACATGAAACAGACAAATGACACGAATCTTTAAACAGTTAAGGGAGAAGGACCAAGGCAATCAACCTACAAAGTTCTTCAACTTTGGGGTTGTCATGTATACCCATATAATGTTCAAGTGTATTTTAACCAAACATAGAGCACTAATAAAGCAATAAGAAAATTTAACCATTACAACAAGGGACAATAAAGCTATTTTATATGCTAGTATATTGTATAAAATGAGTTTCGTCCTTAAAGCATAATCACTCAGTTAAATCACTATTAGTTTGGTAACATACTCAGATAACATACAGTTTACCGTAATATCAAATAAAGGTTAATTAATTTTGTTTTTTATTAATCAGAACTATCAATGAATGAATCGATAATTTTGGAAGAAATTACTCATTCTCAGTACAATCAATTCCTATGGTCTAACAGTCTAAAGTACCAAGGCTAGGGCAGCTTCACATGAAAAACGCATGAATTTGCTTGTAAACAAAATAAATACTATATCATCTTTGAAAATGACCTACCTCAGCAATTATTTGAGCTTCAATTGGGTTATTTACAATCTTCTGATCTCTTGCCTCTAAAGCCGGCAACTTGTCTATGATGAAAAAGTAAATGTAAGCAATCTCATTTACAATGAACTAGAGGATAAAGGATGTAAGGGAAAATTATAGGTGCGAACCAGTATCAATAAATATCACAGGTCTTCGAGGATTCAAAACCTGCACATGGTTATGAAAAAAGAGACTTAAAAGACATAACTTATCTCATCCAATCATAAAAATTGTTATCTTATATGTTGCACTGACAAATTTTCCCTTAAAGATTGTTTATTTCACCAGCTCAAAATTTTATTAAAACTCAAACTTTACCCAGAATAGATTAATAATGCAGCTTAGTATCTATATTACAGTATGACTATTCAGTATCTATATTAAGACTGACAAATATAGCTCAACATAATTTCCCAACCTACAGACTATTTAGACTGACAAACCAAGGTTGATGTAAGCGGAAATGAGTTTCTCAGAGACTTTTAATGAAACATGGAAGAAGAATTTCTAAATATTATTATTCAATTTTAATTTATCAAAGCGAACTACGTTTTATAGACAAAGCTAATGACATACCTAGAATAAAGAGACAATGCAAGAAGAAAAATACTGTTAACAAAAATAAATAAATAAATCAACGAGCACAGAAAAAAAGGAAACAGTCTTTTCTAAAGCGTACTACCTATTATAATAATGCTGATCAAAAGAAAAATTTATTGTAATAATATTCAAGGAAGATCAAGCTCATGAATAGATTGAATTAAGCAATAAAAGCAAAAATCTTCCATCTATAATATAGTAAGAATTCAGATAAAAAAAAAAAAAGCCTCACTTGTTCTAGCCAAGGCAAGTCACAGCTTAAGTCTGAAAACTCAAGTTTTGCATTAGCTACCTCAACTGAACCACACCTCAATCTATCACCATATATCAAGGCATTTGAAAGGTCCATAATGTCTTGACACATACGATACTGCATATACCAAAAAAGTCAAGCCAATAGACAAGAATGGAACAAAAGGAACACCCCGAAGATTGTAATCCAATATCTAGGAGCCATAACATACCTGACTCTGTAAGGCCAAAATAGCCTGTGGATGTGCTTCTGAGAGCCTACAGAACAAACTTACCCCCATGCCATTCTCTCGGGCTTCTGTACTCTAGGAATTATCAGATAAAAAATTTCGTAAGATTATATTATCGATTTTTGTACAAAAGAAAGAAAAATAGTTTAGCCACATACATTGACAAGTGGTGGCAGTTGATAATGATCCCCAACAAGTACAAACGTCGAAGCAAACGTTAGAGGACCTAAGGACACCTGCAATTGCAATATTTACAGCATAATTTTTATGAAAACATAAAACATAATTTACATACACATGAACAATTGTTCCTTTCTCTGAACGCATCCTTATGTCACGCTTTGTTCCAATTAAAATTATGGAGTTTTAAGTGAATAGGGAGGAAAAGAGACAGAAAAGAATAAGAAATGAATGGATACAAATTGAGGTGTATCATATTAACCGTTATTTATACCAATCAAATCATGGTAAGAGAAGGAAATACAGTAATGAAAGAAAAAACAATGAGAAAACTAATCCAAGAGGACAATATAATTTACTTTAACTTGTGGAAAAAGTACTGTAAAATATATGAAAGGAAAAATAAACTTACTGGTAAAGTTGTCTGTCCGGCTTCATCCATAATGCATACATCAAACTTTGTGTTGGCAAGCAAGGGACTAGAGATGCCAAGACAAGTAACTGCGACAACTTTGACTTGTTCCAACCTTCTTTTGATATCTTCAACACCTTGTACACTCATTGCTGAAATAGAAACCACTGTCAAAAGATTTATTACAAATCTTATTATAATCAAATAGGGAGCGTACGAGCAATAAATTGGCAAACCTGAGAGACAGTGTTCTCTGACCACCTCATTCACTACTTCGTGTCTTCCAATTCGTACAAAATCAATCCCCTACATCCACTTAAATTATAATGACATGCAATATATGACATCTAAAAGTAGACATTGAAGAATATACAGAAATAATAATTGTAATCATTTAGAAACAAGAGAGGCACGCATCAGTAAAAATTAGTACACCCTGCAGCACATCAATCAAATCAACTTAGTCCAAGTTTTCATGCTGGAATTTGGTACAGGAAAAGATGAATAAAAAAATAGAAGTTTTGAATCAATAAAGGACAAGCCCTCACAGTTCACCAAAGCTAGAGTTCTAGAAAGCATGGTGGTAGGTGAAACTAGAATAGAACGTGGGAACAGGTGGAAGACACTGGAAGATGTAAGGTAAAAGACACAGCAGAATTCTCAGTTGAAGGGACGTGGCAGAAGCTACAGGTGCAGAAGTAGAGTCACAGTAGATTAATTTTAAAAGATGTCACAAATCTCAAATTAGAGGAATCACCGAATTTGATTTTTATTTTTAAAATGAGATCATTGTTATTTATTTATTTGTTTCCACAAGGAAGACATTTAATGTAATCTTTCTGTTGAAGCAGTATTTTCAGTGCTGAAAAATATATGAAAGTTCCTATATTACTTTTTAAAAGGTATCAAGAGTCCTAGGTTTACCAAAAAGTGGCACTAAGGAATTTCAAATTTAAGAGGACCAAAGAGAGGCAAGCCTCAAGGTTCTTGAAAAACCTTCGAAACTCCTCTAAAACAAACTGAACCTGTTTAAGATGGTTTTCATTCCCTTGGTTTCTTTGTAGTCAATCTGCAGTACACCAGAATAACCTTCCCCTTTCCTGGGCTAAAGAAAATAAGCGATCCACAAATGGTAAAGTTTATCAACTACAAAAGTTTCTAAAAGGGATTCAGGAAATGCTTCAGAGGTTAAAGTAGAAGAAGAATTGCAATCTAAAGAAAATTGAGCAATCCATAGAAAAATTGCAAAAATATTGATGGACGATTCAAGAGAAGATAAAGGATATGCCTTTTATCAGACAAGAATTATGACTATTTTGGAATAGGAAAGGAAGGAGCATCAAGAGGGATAGAAATTAACTTATTCTCTGTCTAATTTTAGCTCTGTAATTTTGATCGTTACTGTTAGAGTTCTTATGCAAAGTTATGCTAATTTTATGAGACCTCGCAAATTTTATTTCATAGAATGTGTTTCATATTTTGTTATTTATTACTTATTTTTCATATCGACTAGAAATAAAGTCAATTTACAAAATATAATTGGTTACCTCACCTTACAAACGGGTTTTATAAGGTTAAGTTAGGCTTAAAGTTCACTTATTGACATTTATTACATTTAGCAGAATTATTCATGTATATCACACACATTTGTTAATTCATCCACTATGTTTCTTCAAAGTGTCCATAACGCCATCCACAATATCATATGGCATAGTTTTGGCCTTACGTAGACCACAGTCCAGATTGAAAAATTGAACTTCAAAAATAAGAGGATGCTAGGTGGAAGCTATAATGGAGGACAAAGAACGGTGGTTATGTTAATGTGTTTCACTCTTAGACATGTTTGCAGTGCTTCACATAGGTACATAGTAACGTTACACAATGAGAAAAAAAAAGTTGGTTATTCATGCAGCATTACGTTCAGGTGTTTAGTTCATTTTAAGTTTTAACCAGTCCTAGAGGTTGAGTGCACTCTAACCTAAAGCCAAACTGCCAAAAACCTCTAGTGATCTTCATTTTACTATGTTATATTTTTCTAAGTGTTAGATATTGTTTTGATATTAATAAGATATTGTTAGATATTGTTAATCACAAGATCAAACAATATCTACTATTTACTCTATTTATTTTCAGTTACTATTTTTAATTGTACCTCTATCTATTATAAATAGATTACCCTATGTGTGGTTTATACACAAGGAAAATTAATCTTAAACCCTATTTTCTTTATTCTCAACACTAAGCAATCTATCTTCTTCAGACTTATGGACTATTGAAAATAGCTGACAGTAGACAATTTAAATAAATGATGTGGATTCATTTCCAGCAAGATGGAGCCATATTTAATTATATGATATAATACAAGATGTTATAACATGCGGACCCGGATACCTGTGCTTTTAATTTGATGAGTAAATTATCAACAGCAGAATTTGTATAGGCGGTTAGCAAAATGGATGTTCCTCTAATCAACAAGGCTTTCACAGCATGGACTAATGTGGACGTTTTCCCTGTTCCAGGCATCCCTAATATAAGTGCATAATCTTTTGCTGTAAGTATCTGAAAATCAATAACAAAGCATAGTCAATGAAATATCATTTTGGTGATAAATTAAATCAACTTGCACATTAAACTTAGAAAAGGAAGTCAAGAAATTATAGCTTCATGCGGACCTTGAGAATTGCTCTACGTTGGTCATAATTCAAACTCTTCTCTGAGCAAACATAGGATATCGCAGGGTCCTGGCTGAGTATAGATCCACTGTCAAATCTAGGAGCCTACAGCCAGAAGACATCAATACAGAGGAAAGGATGAAGTTGTTAGTCATACAGAAATATAGTATACCTAATTCAAACAGCAATATAGCAAGTAACCGACCTCAAGGTCAACAATCATACGCCGCAAATGAGCACTACGATCATTTTGTAGAAAAAGTTGTACAAGATTAAACCTACAAAAAAAATGCATAAATAATCATATACTGAAATAAATTTCAATAACAGCATACACTTTGCAAATTAAATTTGTGAACGAAGCGGCAGTCAGAGAAGGCACCTCATAATTGCAAAGGAAGTCACAGCTTCATCCTTGTCAATTCTCCAAACCTGCTGAATGAGATCATTTACAGTGGAAGAACTCCCAGGAATTCGTAATCGCTTTGAAAAGGAAACCTAAAGGAATTTGACAAAGTAAATAATTGGAAACTAATTACTCAGCAACATATATCTTTCCAACCAGGGATTGTGATGGTAAGGCAATACAGGAAAGAAATAATTAATAAAATACTCACAGATACATGATTTGGACTAATATCAGATATCACCCCTTTAGCAATAATTTGATGGGTAGATTGATTACGCAGTATCTAAAAAGTAAACAAAAGGTAGTTATAATTAAAAGATAATAATACATATCAGTAACAAAATAAGATGCATAACACAACCCTGTTACAAAAGGCAGTTCTTAAAATATCCATTTTCTGGTAGGAAATAACATTCTCTCCTGAGTAGTACTACTTGCTTGACTGTCTAAGTCAAACAAAAGTCAAGAGATCCTAATTACACAAACATAGAAACAATTAGAAAAAGTTCAACAAAGGCCAAATACAATAATTTATCAATCCTAATCTATAATTTATCTCCAAATGTAGTCTAAAGCCTCTTTCTTATGTAACTTCATGCATCCAAACTACAAACATTTTAAGTAAAGCTCATCTAAGGCCAAATTATAAGATTGTTGGAGATCTCACATTGACAAAAATAGCATGTTAAAGATCTTATGTCAACTAGAAGTATGACTAAATTATAATATATTTAAGTGGGTGCAAACCTTACCTTATAAATCAATTTTGTAAGGTTGAATGATTAAAGTCCACTTTCTAAGAGAACATTAGATCAAATTGATAGACATTTATCACCCAACTTGAGGGGAAATGTTAATCATAGACCCTAAATTTTGGGAGATTCATTCCGACCTTACTTTTAGGAGACTAATTCAGATTCACAAAATCAATGGAATTTTCCATTTGATGATGTACCTTTATACTCTACTTCGGTCTTCAGTTTGTTGCCTACTAAACAAGGATATTTCTCCGGAATTTTGGGCATAAATTAACGGACAACTATTCATCTAATCCCTATTTTATATCTACAACATGTAATCAATTATTCATTATGGAATAAACGTGTTCTGCGAAAGTTGTGATGTGATTGATCTCATTCTGATAAATAAAACTGATGATTAATAATTGTAAGTTGTGGCAAATGGGAGAAACTGGGAACTTAAATGACAAAGTTGATCAACCAACCAAAGCATTTTTGGGGCTGTCAGTGACACACTTATCCAATTTTATAGCGATGATTCATAGTACATGGCTTACCTAGATGTATTTTGTTTATATTATATTTATTAACTCTTGGGTTCTAATTATATATTGTATACATATAAACTATAACCAACTAATTATGGGTATTTCTTTTCTAATTATTTTCTAAACAGACTTAGGACTTCGGAATCTCTTGTGTGCATTCTTCACTACAAAAGCTTTTGTGTGAATTATACCTTCCATACCACATTGCAAACTTTACCTTGATTTTGTTAAACATTCAGATATCACAACTACAGCCAATTATTTCTAAAATAGTAATAGGAAAGTATACATACCACATGATCTCCACTTCGAAATATGGAATCTAAATCATTTTTCAATGAGGCACTAGAAGACACATCGGAAACTTCAGAGAGGTTAGAAGAAGAATCTTGTTGTATGAAACGATAAGTGAATTGATTATCTTTGAGAGATTTCTCAGGAGGTATTCCTAGTGAGTCAAGAACAATAGAAGAAAGACCACTACTATTTGAACTGTTTGAACTCTTCGAACTATGTGATTGCCACACCTCTTTCCTTAAAACCTGAAACGATAAAGGAGAGAAGTAAAAAAGAAGACTTTTTAAACTTGTAAATTGATTAAAATAAATTTCAAGGAAAAAACAAAAACACAGACTTCAAACCTTAGTCTCTTTAGCTTCTAAGTCAATCAATCGATCCCATTGGCGGAGAAACTTAGAATGCGAAGAATTCATGTGATTAGTAAGAGAATCAAAAACTTCTCTCAACCCACTGCTCTCTGTGCTTCCACCATTTGCCTAAAGCATTTTGTAGTAGTGACACAAGAAATAGACATGTTACCCAGAATAGATTCTTACAAAAATTAAGCAATAACATTATGATAAACTTCACAAAAATTATTGTTTGAAATTTTTTTAATATCCTCATTACTATAGTAAATATTATATCATATAACATTGTGCACAAACAAATCAGTGAGATCTATATGAACATAACACAAGATTAAAACACTATTTTCAGTAATAATGATCAGAAAGGAAAGTAATGCAGCAAAATTAACATTACTGTACTGGTAGAATTGGTTAAACTAACAGTAATCTCACAGGGTTCTTAAATACAGAAGTAAAAATGCAATTGCAAAAAAAAAAAAAGCTTATAATTTATGTGTAGAAATCAGAAGAAAAAATAAATAAATCTTAGTCGCCTATGGTCCTATCCATTGAGAACATATCTAAGTAAAATATGATTTTAAACCTTAAAATAACCAGCAGAAACAACCATAACAGGGTCTATGTCAGAAGTGGTAACTGTTTACAAAGATTGTGCACTTCCCAGAGTAAAGAAGAAGTACCTTGTGATAAATGCTACAAACATTCAGATGGCGACAACCTCTGCAAATGCTAGGACTCTACAATCAGCAAATGAAGGCTTGTAATGCCAATACAATGAACTTGTTAAAAATACTTTATAAAATTATGGAAAAACTAGTACCTGTAACATTGGAGGCAGTTGCTGTAGAGTCAACGCCTTAAGAATATAACTTGCTAGTTCATTTCGTTGCATTATTAGCCCAGTTAAGTCAGATCTTTGAACCACGATGCCCTTTGCCAAGAAAAAATAGAACAATTGAAGTTTATTCCCATATAATCAATCAGAATATTTGCTCCGCTAATCTAGGAAACAGCTGGATATGGACCTTTCTATAATTCGCTCAATATCCAACAACAATAGTACCTTCTCTTGGCAGAAATAAAAATAACTGATAACTTAAAGGAACGGATTTTACCTGTGTCTGATCAGATTGGAGATAATATAGAAGACCAGAATCAACAGTTGTCTGATACCTATTAACATAATCAGGACAAAATAAATAAAAGTTCAGAAATTTTCTTCTACATACTGTTAAATTAATAGTTTGGTTTGCACCTTTCAGACATCAAGAGAGTGTACAAAATTACTTGGGCACTGTGCTCAACTGATGACTGCAGATATGAAATGGAAGAGTTGCAAGTGAAAAATATCACAAGTAATAGGTATTCATAAAATATTTCTAGTGCTTGTAGTGTGTTCATTGGAGTATCTATCTGATTCACTTTTGATTGACTGAATTTAAGTGAGGACCACAACTTACCTGGCTGTTTGGTGTTTTTCCAGACTTGAACTCTACTGGCATGATCTTTTCCTCTTGTTCACCCTTTTGTGATTCAATTTTCACTCTCACTGAAGCATCAATCATCCCTTTTAATCCATATTTTGGAGCCCACACCATCTCTTCAATATCAATTACCTAAAACATTAATTACGAATACTAAGTTCAAGAGAAATAAAAGGGCACAACAATGACCAAATTGAAAAAATAGATGCATATTTGTGGATAAATAAGGAATTCATCATTAAAAGCTAAAGTGCTCCCCCAAAACTTGTTAAGCTATTACAACTATGCATCATCTACAAAATGTATATTCTCTGGCTAAACATTCTTTGGAGAATAGATTGGAGCTTGCCTCAGATATGCCAACATTCTTTGGTCCATTATCAAATCCAAATTTGACATTTGGGTCATTTCTTTCCTGCCAAAACACTAAGTCATCAGTCACAATACTCAATAAATAAGAACTAGAGCAATACGAGACAGGTTTAATATTTTCTAGTAAGTCGGATTCCTTATGTATTTTTAGGATATGGCCCAAGAGAATTGTTCAGTTGATTCATTTGGAGATCACCTTTGCTCCAAAAATAATAAAACTTCCCCTTTTGTTCGATTGGTATTAGATCCTACCAAAGCTAGTGCCAAAACAACCTAAACTTCCCTTATACCCTTTCTTTCCAACAAGAGAATATTCTTTCCCAGACATTGAACACCACAAATCTAATTAGCACGACATCTAGGATATGATGTAAATTATATCTATAAATTCTATACCTATTGAGATTGCCACATATGATCAATCTGAAAATACATATTCTAGAAAAGCTACAAAGAAACAATATGGCCTTGAAGTATCTGTTGCATTTGAAAACAGCAAAGGAAACACTTCTATGACAAAAGATAACAATAAATAAAGTTTCAGAAAAAAGGATAAAAATTTTTGAAGTACCTCCATATTTTTAAACCGCATGATCCAACTTAGTAATCTAGGAATAGCATCTCTCATGGTTTTGCGAATGTCATTCTCATTTACTGCAACGTACATATGCAAAAGAAATGATACAGAGTCAACATTCGACAAGTTACACTGGAGAAAACTTCTGTTGGTGAAGTTCCAAACTTTAAATGAGATGTCGTACATACAAATTTAAATGTCATACATATAAAGACACAATACCACACCTCCACATGCATACAAACTTTCAATGTTTTTCTGTAATACCAATTCTGCATAATCTTCCATGAAACTTACTGTAGGATGGTCATTTGTTAGCCCAGCCTGCACCAACATACCACACCGCAACACAAGATAAAATTTTGAAGAATAAATTTAAAAAAATAAATAAGTAAACAGAATCTTAGAGTATCATTCAACAAAAATGAGCATGTGTGTCTGTGTATGTATGTATTTTACATTGTCTTATGGGGTACGGATGAATTTTAGAGACCTGGAAAATTTGGTGCAGCATTGTTCCAGCTAATGCTGCAGTTGAGTAATCATTGTTTTTCAGCCTCTCGTCTAAGACAGTTCTCCTTGGGCAGCTAAAACTGGAAGCAACCTGGAACGAAGTATCATGTTAGAAGTAAACATCCACAAAAATACACATAAATATAGGTCATAGAATACATTGAACTGCATATAAGGGCATTTACCACTCAAAACGGCCTGAAAAGAGTCTATTTCCTTACATTTCAAAGTCATGAATGGTGAAAGACGATTAAATTTCAAATTGAAAATAAATTGAGCAAATTTTATAAGACTATAAAAATTGCACTTGACATATGTGGTTCAACCACCAGTTTAAAGGCATTAATGTGTGAAAAATATTCAAACAATAGTTTGCAGGTTAATGTAAACATCTTTGTCACAACTCCCCTTTCGCTATGCACTATCTTACAATACTATTTACTAATAACATCACTTTATTTTCTGCTTCCTTTCAATAGCATGCTTAAGTTACTAATAGAAAGCTAAGAGGGACATCAAAGTGGAAAATGTGCTAACAATACAAAATACATCTAACATTATCTTTGAACGTCTACAGAAGCTCAGAAATAAGTGACGTAAACAATAGTAGCCCTGCTCAGTTAGAAAAACTGAAACAAGCAAACCTTTTAACATTGCCATGGAAAATCTATATCATATTTCCCACAGTAAATCAAGGTTAAAGTCTGGAGCCACAAATGGAAATGATAGAGTAATAGACAACTACCCGCGTTCCAGACATTAGAATATCTGGGTGTACAATCAAAAAGTTTTTATCACGATCAATATCACAATTCCCCCCTTCATCAAATTGTCCGATTACATGCACAGTATCTCCAGGTGCAATTACACAACAAGACCTGGGATCATTTATTTAGAAGAGGAATTAGAAATGCTAGAAATATTGTAAATAGAAAGAGATAAACCGACAGTAATAAATATAAGATAGGTACACCGATATAAACCTAAGTACACTGAAGCACACCAGCTTACCACTCATTCCATAGGTTTACAGCCCGCTCTTCCCCAGTTTGTTCATTTAGCAAGCGTAGCACCTGGAAAGCAGTGGACCAACTAGTATTATTAGTCAGATTCTTAGAAGCAGTAAGAAATTACAGCAATGATCCTTACAACACCTTGTATGATGAGCATTGAGCAGCAGATGAATCAGCAGACCTAAGTTCAGATACCTAAATTAGAAAGTAAATAGTAATAACCCTATGAGAATTTGTTTTCTTTTCTTTTTGGTGAACCCAAAAACCATTACAAAAGCTTAGTTCCAAAATCATACCTCCAAAACCAAATAATTAGAATTGGAGAAGACATCAACAACCTCTTCAGGTAAATGTGATTTGGTCCTTTCTACTGCAGGTCTGACTTTGACAGGGAGCTCGTAAGCTTGATTTTGAGGTATTTTAAAGGAATAAGTGTTGCTATTGCAAACTGGAGCATCGTCAATGGCAATGGCATCTTCAACTTGATCTAGGAGTTCAAGCAGTGCCTATAAAAGTGAACATTCAAATTAATAAGTGGTTTCCGAAGTGCTGAAGTTTAAGCATTTCACAGAATGACAAGAAAAATGTCAAAAGACTCCTCCATGAAACCAAAAACGTGACAATGGTTCAGACTTCAGAGGGGTCCTTTTCATAGTAATACGGGAAACAAATTTTATTAAACTAGTTTTCATTGACTGGTATCGTACAACTTTAGTAGCACAAGGTTGACAAGTTCAAACTTATAAATGAGCATGCATCAAAATGTGCTAAAGTTTCTTGTGGCTTTCCCATCCTTTCATTTCAGGTTCCAGTTTCTCTCTCCAACTCTAAGCACGGTTTTAATCATGCCTAATGGTTTTGGATACCATTCTCTAGAACTATGTTTCAGTCATGTTAAAACTTATATCATGCTCACTTTTATTCCAAAATTAAATCATTTTTTTCTTCTCAATCCAAAAGTTTCTTCCATATCTGCTTTACCAAAAGGTATATGAGACCAGACCTAACCTAACCTTTTTGTTCTGTCTTAACAAAAGCTGGTCACACGGTCTCTTGTGTTCAATATCCTTGCTCCGCTGCACCTGCAAGAAACAACACAGAAGAAACTCAAACGAAGTAGTCATTTGATTCACGAGAAGGATACAACAAATATTCATGAGCATTAGTCAATCAATGAAAAGGATCATCAAGCACCCATTTCGTTCAAAACAAAATTCCGAGAACAACAGTCAATCAGTAAAAAGGAACACAGAAGAACCCACTTTGTACAAAACAAAATTCCAAGACCATTTCTCGATCAAGGAAAAGGAACACGTAAACACCCACATTTGTACACAAGAAATCAACCACCTTGTCAGGCCGATAAGACAGAGACGGTGGAGTTCTGAAGGGACTCTGTCCGATCACATCAAGGGCCGAGTTTATCCTTTTGAAGCTCAAGGGCACCTTGGGAGTTGGCGAAGCAACCTTATCCAGACAAGTCTGCACCATAATCAAATTCATTCACTTACATTGATAATTAGAGCATGGTAACAAGTAGCAACATACTCCTTGACACACTCTGGTTAAGACACTCAATTATGGGTTGAAATATACAACTTCAACCCACCAAAAATTTTAATTTTCAATAACGTTCGGCCAACAATAAAAGTGTGTTGCAAGCATTTCCCACATCACTAAATATCAAATTAAAAGGAACAGAGAGAAAAAATTGCCTCCTTGCCGCTGTCATTGCGAATTGGCGACAAGTTCATTTTGGAAGAGGCGGCCAACGCTTTGATCACTTCAGGAGTGTGTTTGGAAACAGCCAGAAGCCTCTCATTCACGGGAGATATTTTCCAGGTGACCTCGTTGACGCCGTCATCCTGGCTCTGCTTCACTAACTGTATTCATACAATTTAGTTAACTTCCGAAGAAATCGAGAAACTAAAAAAAGGGGTTCACTGGAATCGTGCTAGATTCTGTTCGGATGCAAACTAAAAGAACTTCTGAGAACTCTATATTTCTAACAGATAAGCTCTCAAAAGTACTTTTAACTTATATCCAGACAAACCCTTAGTTGGCCAGTTATTTAGTTGTGCTACCATTCCCGGGGAGAAGTTGAAACGCGTTTGCGGAGACCCTTCGTCGGGTTGTTGTGGCGAATTGATGGTGGAGGTCACGGCAGCGGCGGTGCTGGTGGAGGTGGAGGTGGCAGCGGCGGTGCTGGTGGAGGTGGCGGCGGCGGTGCTAGTGGAGGTGAAGGTGGTGTCGGCGGCGGTGCTGGTAGAGGTGGCGGTAGCGGTAGTGCTGGCGGAGGCGGCGGTGGCGGTGGTGGTGGTGGTGGTGTGGGGTTGAAGGTGGGGTTGTTTCTGAGAGGCGCGATCGAAGAAGTGCTGGATGCCGAACTTGGAAGGTTGCTGAGGATTGAGTTTCTTCTTCTTGGGAGGCATTTTCCGATTACTCTGATCGATGAATGGATGCGAAGGTAGGGTTCCGGTTTCTTCTTCAGACCGCGAAAAGACACGTTTTGGTATGTTTTGCTCTGCGTTTTTTCCCGCCTCGATTACACGCCTTTGTAATTACGTGATTGCCCTTTGGGCTTCGTTCTTTCCCTCGCAAATCTTTGTAATTAATTACGTGATTACACGTGTTTATTTAAATATAAAAACATAACTGTTTATTAATTATCAATTATATATTAAAAAAATGTCACGTAGACAGAAAATAAAAGACAATGATAATATGTTTTTCTATCTATGTTTCAAAATAAGAATTATTTTTAATTTATAAGATACACTATTATATTTAATTATAGTAATCCATATCATTATGACAAATGTGTCTTTTGATTACGTTAATCAAACAAAATTATTAAATACTAGCAGCCAGCCACATAGGTACCACATTTTTCATTTTTTAAGTTTTAGGAGGAAAAGATTGAAAGTAATAATAAAAAACACATTGATATTAGTGTAGAAATTACAAATACAACAAAGAAGAAAATAAAATGAAACTCATTATAGTTTTTTTTTTTAAATATATGGTGGTTATTATTAAAAGTTAATTAACATATGATAAAAAGTGTAAAATTAGAACTATAAAATGTGTACAAAGAAATTCTTTTTATATGTAAACTAGGGTTATGCCCGTGCGTACACGGGTGGTGTGTTTTTTTCTTTTTCTCTTAATTTTGTATTTGTAAGATAAAAAAATATTAATTATGTTTTGTAATTAATTATTTTTTCATATATATCATTATACAATATTATTGTTTATACGAATAATAAATATTAGAGTTAAAAATTATTAGAATTGTGATGGATCAATATAACTTTAATTTTTTCGTTATAATTTTTAATGGAGTAATTTTATATATAACATTTTTATTAATTTATTAAATTTCAAAATATGTCAATTATAATTACAATTCACGTGTCTCAATTTATCATAAATATTTATTCTAATGATAATCAACACGAGTAATGCTTAATTATATGCGTCAACTTGGTCTCTTTTTTTATAATAGTTACAATATGTTCTAATTTTGAAGAAGTATCTCAATTAGATTATTTTAAACAAAAAATACTAACAACGATATAATGTGTTTCTTTTTTCAATTTTATTTTTATTTTTTTGTAAAACATAAAATGTTATGTGTCAGATTCTTGATGTGACATGTGACAAGACAATGTCACGTGTCAAGTGTCATAGTATTTATTTCAATTTAGTTCCTAAATATCTCTTTGGTTCAATTTGGTCTCAATCTTTTTTATTAATTAAAATATATTTTTTAATCCATTTTTTATAAGATTAAAACTAAGTATAAATACTTTTACAAAATTAAGTATTTTATTTATATTAAAATGTAGTGGTAAAAAAATGATTAACAAAACATGGGTTAATAATACACCATAACGTAACATGTTAAAAAGTAATTTTTAATAAAAATGACCAGCATAACATTCATACAAATAATAAATTTAGTCTTAAATTGGAAAGAGGCAATATTGCTCTATTTTGAAAAAAAAAATGATTAACAAAACATGAGTTAATAATATATAATAATGTAATAGGTTAAAAAGTCATTTTTAATATATAAAAAAAAATCAGTATAACATTTATACAAAAAAAATGGTCTCAAATTGGAAAGAGACAATATTATTTTATCTTACACACAAAGAAACTCGAACAATATTGAATCATGGAGACATAAGTAGAGATTAAATTTAAATAAAGAGACATATATACCGACAATGTCATGTACCATACTAGGGACCTAATATGTAGCAACAAAGTTTTTTGCAAAAATAAAAATAAAAATAAAAACTCACAAATTGGCACGTGGTATGTCGTTGATAATTTTTTCTTAAATGGACTTAATTGAGACACATTTTCAAAAGTTTGATGCAATTGAAAACTTTTTTAAAAATGGAGACCAATTGACACACTCCTACCAAAGTGAAAACCAGTCTAACCCGATTATTTTTAATTGTTCAGAATCGATCAAATTGACTCATTTTGCCACCCCTTAATATGAAAGACTTTATTAGCTGTAGGAAAAAGTTTTAAATGTGAACTTTTTGGAGAAAAAAAAATGTAAGCTTTCTATCATGACTGAAAAAGCACAATAACGTTTTGGAAGATTTAACATCGTTAACATCAACAATAAATATTTAAGATGAATTTAGATAATAAAGAGAAGAAGAAGACAAACAATTTGATTTTATGTATATCTAGTTCATTTTGGTTTTCATCTTATCTCTTCCTTTTTATCTCACTATATAATTTATAAATCTATCACTTTTATCCTTTATTTAGGTGTATATTAAGTTTTGATGAACTTTTTTTGTGTACATAAATATTTATTCTAAAGAAAATAGGGAAAAAAGTTATTAGTAGCAGTTCTTAAATGGTAGATTAATTAATTAGTTGATAGATTTCTAATTTCTCTATCACTAATAACAAGATTTATTGAACTTTGGGTGGTGTTTCTAAACACGAAGAAAATTTACTCACATGAAATGTATATCTTTTATATTGGTTATAATTGCTAATAAATTCAAGGAGTCAGTGCAAAATCACAGAAGAAACCCCTTTAGAGGGGATGTAGCCAATACGGTGTGGATTCAGATGCAAATGCTCTAAGTTTAGTTTTTTTTTTTTTCTAGTGATGTATAATAAATATTCGTTTAAATCGTTTGCATATTGATCTAAGAAGTTTGATGCATATTTAATTGGAATGCATATTTACAAAATTATAAGAATCGTATAATTACAATATAAAATATTATGAGTCCAAGTATAAAATATTTTAGTATTATCAATTTTTAGGGGATATGAAAATGTGAAAGATTCTATAAATATAAGATATATCTTATATGAAGGAATTTGTAATTTTATTTTATTTTATTTTTAGGGAATATGAAAATATTTGTGTTTTTGTGGATTTTAATTCTTGTAATAGTTGTAATTTATGCCATGGGATTCCAAGAAGAACATACAATAATTTATGGCATGTACACATTTTGTTGTGAGGTTAAAGATTGGTGAATATCAAAAGGGCAAATAGAAGGAGGAAATTTGCACCCAATTTGAGAACACCTTGAGAGTTCGCTTTCATATTGGAGTAGTGTACTTCAAATAACTAGTTTTGTAGCTCTTATGAGCAAGTGTCAAATTTACATTTTATGGGATGAAATGCAATATTGTCAAAAAAAAGTTATTACCATAAATGACAGAAGTTGGAGTGAAGTTATCGTAAACACACACACACTTCAAATAATTATCTGCATTCACAGATTAAACATGTATCTTAAACAAAGACTTGAACCTAAACTATTCACAGAAATTATGCGCTCGTCTATCGTAAAGTTTGATTAATACATCTAACTTCTCAAATATAATCTAATTTTTTAATACATGAACAAGACAGTTATTTTTCATGATATGATACGTTCCAACAATGACAACATCCCACATTAACTCAACTCCATAGAACCTGACATTAGAACATAGATGACAAGAGTAACTTCAATTCTATAAGTCCAGCGATAGGCCATTGAAGGTTTGTGTCAAAAAAAAGGGCACTTATACTTTATCTATGGGACAATTATGATTTTACATGTGGCAGTTATTTCCGGTATCAATATATGTATATAAACACACACGAATGAAAAATAACAGGAAATAGGGAAATAAAAGATAATTCTAAACTTTTATAAAGTACTAGACAAGGTCAATCTAAAGTGAGGAGCAGGGGAAAGAAATAATGACTGTTGAATTGAAGGTACACAAGTACATACTATCTTGCGCTGAAAACTGGTTCCGCATCAGGTGATGGTTGTGTCCTTCGAGTGTATTTGAGTAGCAAACCTTCTGAAGAAAGACCTGGTACCTTCAGATCTCTGAAACATCTCAAAAGAGGTTAACTCAAATGTAAAAGAAGATATGACACATTTTAAGGTAAAAATAATTATGACATGTCCACCTGACATATGGCTGCAGATCTTTCCATTCCCATTTTGTCCTCTCTCTGAAAAGAATGGCGAAACGCTCAGCTGGATTGGAAGGCAGAGATGCCACGCTGAAGGCGCGAATCCATGTCTCAACTCCAATTCTCTCTATTAATACCTCTCCTTCCACAAGATCAAAAGTGGGCTGCATTCCATCTGGAACCTTCTTCCGCCACTCATCCATGAAACTTTCTAACTTCCTTTTACCACTTTTCAGGATTTCTCTTGCAAAATGTATGCACACTCGCTTCTCATCCAACTTCCAGACACAGTCAGGCATGTCTTCATTTACTTTGGTGCCATATGTATGCAAACAATGCCTTGCCAGCACCCCAGGAAATCCATCTGATACCAGCGTACTAACAACTTCATCTTCGTTTAAAGCATTAAGTGACCAATCATTTAACACCGAATTTTTCAAAAGCATTCCAAGAATCATGTCCATGTAACTCCCATCTACTAATCTCCAATATCCATTAATCTCCACTGCAGAAAGAGCCTGCAGTCCAGACCTTAACTCCTCATCACTAGCTTGGATATTGTCAACAAGATCATTCCAGCTATATAATCCTATTGTAGATTCCACGTTGTCTTCTAAATTTCCATCATCATATTCCTCAAAATTGTAAGTCTTTTCTAAAAGAAAAGACTTAAGTTTATCAAGTCTGGGAGCTGCCTCGACAAGCTCCATATTACCAGATACAACTTTGATTACAGGTGCAACAACTTTCTCTTCTTCCTTATTACTATCATTCTTTTGTGGATTTTCACAAAATTCTGAATGATTCGCTGGTGGTATAAGCAGAACCGAATTGGAAGTTCCAACAAACTTCATAGCATATGTTCTGGATTGAGTACAAAGAACTGCATCCTCATCAGGCTGTCCTCTCAAGACCACCCTGAAATAGAACAAAAATCATATTAAAGCTAAACAAGTACAAAATGGGGTAGCTGAGGGCAGGGAAAGAGTTACAAGCAACTGATTTTCGGTCAATGAATACCTTTCATGCAGCACATCTGGGAGAAGTTTCTCATCAAGCTCTAGAAGGAGGAGGTCATCATGAGGTCCAAAAAGTGGGTGATATTTAACAGAAATAGATGAACCAGGGGCTACATCTTTAAGAGCTTCTGCTCCTCTTGAACCTGGCTGCGGCGATTCCATTACTCCCTCTCACTAAGTACAAAGTATTGGTTAAGGAAAAAAAATTAAGATTTCTTCACACACTACACTATAATGGCATAAGTTAAGGAAAGAAAGGCACTAGTTTACAAGTATAGTATAGTATAGTACGAGCCGTGCTATTCAGCGAGAAAACAATGAGCATGAATTTCTGTTTTCAAAGTGTATATAAATACCATCATTGATATTAAAATCAAAATAATGACTTAAACATGTCTTTAGACCTTGCATTTGAGTCCTGTAGTTTGAAAAAAGTTTTAGAGTCTCTCTTTTCAAACGCCATCTTCTACATAAACAATGTCAAAATGAATATATATTGAAAAGAAAACAAATATATAGTAGGATGTTCAATGATAAGAATTCGAATTCAAAATCAAAGGTATATAAACTATATAAGTGAAATCCTTAACCGCAATTACGGCAAAGGGACTAAATAAACAATTTTCAAATTACAGGGACTAAAATATATCAATTTTAAATATGAGAGACGAAAAAAAAAAACTCACTCAACATATTCAAATCTTAATAGCTTATCTTGGCTGTAACAATTGAAGTTTATCGGAAGAAAATCATCAGAAACTCAAACGGCAAAAATTAATTAAATACGATTAAAGGGGTAGCAAAACCATCACTCACTCTCTCCCCGCAACAACAAAAAATCAGTCCCCTTTGTCCACATCATCAACAAATTCCTCTTTTATTTTTTTCAGCACTAAAATGTGAAACACTCGACCTCCAAATCCAACAGAATTAGAACTATTACAGTGTTATTCCTTCAATTACCCTAATCCGTGCACGTTTATTAGTAACATTTTAAAATTACTTGGCAGCACAGCATAGCAATAATCAAGTACAGAAACATGCGATAGATATCTGCATTCCTTCGAATATCTCAAATTGAAGTACAAGGATTCGTACACGTATGCGCGTTGGAGGAAAAAGAGAAAAAAAAAAAAAAAGAACCTGAGATGAAGAAATGAGATTAGGTTGAGGAAGTTGTGCTAACGGCAACTATGAAACGCGATTGGTTCTTCCTTGACTGCGAATTCGAACGTGACCACGGAGAAGAAGAAAACCCTTCTCACCTAAACCAACTGTGATTTTATAAATGCGCGCGCCACTTTCCCTCTGGAGATACCTTGCTTTCAAAATCGTATATAATTTCATACAGTTTAAAGAAAAAATCTTATCTTTAAAAATTTTTTATAGAGCATATTTAATATCATAAAATATAAAAAAAAAATTCATACAGTTTTAGAAAGTAAAATCTTATATTTTAAATTTTTTATACTGTTCTTATCCGGATCCAATCCAGATGTATGCTCCTGTATTTATGTATTGAAAGAGAGGAAAGATACACCTAATTAGTAAAAGATTTTCCGACACTTAAATCACACTTAAATCAGTAAGTGAATTTAAATCTTTAAGATAAGAGAGAATTTTTTTATAATATTTTCTAGACCTTGAATTTATCTAATAAACTAGGTAACGTAATATCAAATAATATTAATAAAATAATAATAATTTACATCAAATCAGTGATAATAATAATAATAATAAATAATAATAATGTGATACTTTATATATATATATATATATATATATATATATATATATATATAAAATATCATGTAAATATTTGGTATTTAGAATCAAGAAATATCAAAATATAATAAAATTATTGAGATTTATCATGATTATAATTAGTATGTGAATATTTATTCTAATAGATATATCTTAAAATATTGTAGTCATTTCGGTGATAAAGTTAATTGGATCTTATTGAATTACATTACTTATTATTATCTCTTGAACTTACATATGTCATAACAATTACATTTATATTTTAAATAATAAATTATACATTATTTAAATATATTTGCAAATTTCAATTTTGAGTATTTTTTTTCTTTTAAACATTTGATTAAAAGACTGTATTAGATTCAAAATCATTTCTTAATATTTAAGTTATCGTTAAGTTATCATGTTATACTATTTATAAATGAATAACCTAAAGATAGAGAACTGAATCTCAACAAGAAAATATGAATCAAAAATATCATATTGATTACAAATATTTTCAATATATATAACAAAGTTTAAGTCTAATTAGATTGTATAAATAAATATTAGGTTTAATTAGTTGGATGGTACCCACATGGTATGCACTTTCGTTTGGATGTGTCAGTTTGGTACCCGCCTTTAAAAATGTGTCAATTGAGTCATAACTTTTGAAAAGATGTCTCAATTAAGTTTCTTTCAGACAAAATAATTAACGCTGTTAACTTTATTCATGACTTTTACCACTAAATTTTACTATAAATATCAATACTTAATTTTGTAAATCATTTTAAATATCAATACCGATAACGACGTTAATATTTTTTTCTGAAAAGAACTTAATTGAAACACTTTTTCAGAGGTTAAAAGGAACTTAATTAAAACAAGGTAAGCCTAAAAACCCTAGGCCCAACAAACAGGGTATATCCATGTAATATAGTAGTCAATATTAATAAGGTATGTTAGTAGAATAATTTATTACAATATTTATCTGCTAGAAACTGACTTGAGCGTCAGAGTGTCTTTGCAAGCTCACTCACCAAGGTCATTCAAGGCCTGAGCAAAAAAAGGGTACCCGACCAAAATCGGTATGCCCGAAAAAGAGAATATGTATTCAGTCGGTTTATTTCGAGTCGGGTTATTTTGGATAAGAATTTTGAGTTCAGATGGGTTAAAATGGTTGGATATGGATTTTGAATTCAAAATCCACGGTTACCTGACCTGGTCCGGAATTTTTTAACCCTAATATTTTGACAATCCATTTCGTATCATCTTCTTCGACATTCAGAAATCCTTTCATATCATCATTTTCAACGTCCAAAAACCCCTTCGTATCATCTTCTTCTTGTCATTCCTCCTTCCATTTCCCTACGATTCCTCCAATAACCATCAATCACAACAGATCTGCTCACTCATAATCACCATTTCACTAAAAACTCTCAGATCGCGACCCAATAAAGTGTGACCCCCACCAGAACACGACCACCACGTTGAACTTGTTGGAAAACCGCATGAGAACCAGACATCTATCACATAGACGACATCTCACCACCTTCGTTTCATATTTGCACCGTTCAGAAGCTGACAATGGTGGATTTCTTACATGCACGCAGATCTGCTTGTAGTGGCTGTGAATAGTATATTTGTTTGGTGACGCCTGTGAAAAATGTCACAGTGGATGACGAAGGCGGTGTACGGAGGAGAAGTCCAGATCTTCTCAATGTTTAGGTCATTGATCTTGAACTATGGTTGAAATGTGGATAACCCATATCCATCCGTGCTTAACCGGATCCAAAACTACCTGAACCCGACGAATCTAAGGTGTGAGATGGTCGGATTGGTTTAATGAATATTGAATTCGGATATTGATGGATTTGGTCTATTGGGCCCAAATCTGGCCCAACCCGACCGATGCTCACCCCTAGGTCATTCAACTCGCACTGGAAGAGAACATATTGACATCCCCAGTAAAGGACACATAAACCTGAAAAGCAAGAAGTGGTGTGGACATGTGTGCTTCTAAGTACATGTTGGCCTAGTAAGAACAAGTTTGATAGCAGATGACATGATAGGTCCAACAAACAACAAATTTTGCTAGAATATATTAATTTTGAATGATACTAATATCATCTTAAGAAGTGAACCATAAGTCTCACTCAACTCTAAAAAAAAAATTGTAAGTTGTACTTTGCATACACTTATATATAATATAAATTTACCTTATTTCTAATTGACTTGAGATCTCAAATACTACTTATGTTTGTCGTTGCTTTCATCAACTTTCAGTCATGTTTTTTTTCCAAATATGAAAATGCGTTTTTGAAGGTCGATGATAAAAATTGTAAAAACATACACTAGTGCAATAAAAGGTTTTGGTCACGATTAATTTGATTATTTGTGTGACGACAAAAAAAAATCTATTTATTTATTATTATTATTTTCTACAATATACTTATAAAATTTAAAGGCAAAATTAAATAATGATATCTAATTATACTTAAAATATTCATATATATATATATATATATATATATATATATATATATACACACACACACACACACACACAATATTGTATGCATCTTATATCTACATCGTTTAGTACATCTTATATTTCCTACACTATAAAAGGAAGAAGTGTTATTTATTTACAGTTTCCCCCTCATATACTGGCTTTCAAACAGGTGGAGAAAAAATGCTATGGATAGAGTTCACTTGGACTGTTGGGGGGTAAATAGAAGGTAACTTCGATTTGTCCTTCGATGACAATCGGCGCGTTTGGAGCAAAGAGAAAAGTAATGGTAGAGTTCCATGTTTCCTAAAATGTTACAGAATTATTCACTGCATTGGTTTGTCATGCATTCCCCGAGAAAATGACCACAATGTAGGCGAAGAAGGGATCATGCATGTTGGGAGTAGCCATCTATGATAAGGTTATAATTTTTTTTTGGGTTAACTATGTTTTTGGTCCCTAAACTATTAGGCAATTTTGGTTTTAGTCCCTTTTCTAACGTTTGGTCTAATTAGGTCCTTATCCTTTCAAAATTCATGAAATCAGTCCTTAATATCTAACGGCGTTAGTATTTTCTTTAACGTGACAAACGGTAATCTCTGTCATCATTTCATTTGTAACATGTGACAACTTAATTAATTTAAAAATTTAAATTAAATTTCCACCTTATATTCTTCTTCTTTCTCAAACTAGGGCTTCCTTCTCCAAATCCCTCTGCGAGACGCATCTTCTCCTACCTCCACCCAGATCACATCACAAAAGCATTCCCCCTTTTCTTTTACAATTTCACACAATCGGGCATTGCAGGTACTTCTTCTTCATTCGTGCTTCGTCCACTTGACCAGAGACGTTTGTAATCGAAAGCCTCATCATCGAAAGTATTACCTGCCAATGTCACTGCTACTCGGATCTCCCTTTTCTCCTCTTCTCTTTCTCTTCCAAGCCTTAGATTGGAAACACCACAACCTCACCAATACCACCATAGACTAATGACGTCGTCCGCGATTCGCCTCTCTGCCCCCGGTTCGACCATCCAAGGCCATGTTGACGCTGCCATATGGAAATGCCACTGACGCAAAGCATATTTTCTTCCCCAAGCCTTCAATCGTTGCACGTTCTGTCGCCCGCCATCAAATATCCATATGTTGTCGCTCCCCTCCTTAACCCTAACCCCTACCCCCTCCACGGTCTTACACCTCCCACTCATTCTTCCGCACCTTCTTCGCCACCATGATTTGCCTAACAGTTACTGTTTCCTCGAATTTTAGATTCGGTGAATTAATCAGCGGAGACTGGTTTGGACGTGAATTATTTGGGAAGGGTGATGTTTGTAAAAATCCTAGGTTCAATTGCAGATTCATTTTTTGATTGTGTTTGGGTAATTGATGCTTACAACAATTTATGTTTATGCGATATGATTTAAGTTTTGAATGGAATTTTTTGTTGTTAGTTATGAATTTTTTGTTCTACTGAATATGTGTAGTCAATGGATATTGTCTATGAAAAGATGTTTCAAATTAATTAATAATGTTGATTTAATAATGTTGATTTTTGAAATGAGAGATGGATTTTCTATTGTGGTGATGGAGGAAGAATGGTGTTTTCTGTCGTGGTGTGAGGGGGTGGTGATGATGGAAGATGAATTTAGTTGATGTGTGCGTTAGGAGGAGAAAGATATAAGCTTATTGTTAAGGAATACGATAAATATGTTTGTTTTGTAATGGATATTTTTTATTAAAAAAAGCCAGAATTGTGGATGAGAAATGGAAAGGATGAGATGAAGGTCGGGTCATAAAGGATGATGGATGGTGGTGCTGGAAATGGAGAACGTGAAAAGTTGAGATGGGTGTTGTAACATGGAAAAGAAGAAAATGCTTGAAAAATAAGATGAGGTGGAAATTTAATTTAAATTTTTAATTAATTAATTTGTCACGTGTTACAAATGAAATGATGACAGAGATCACCGTTTGCCACGTCAAAGAAAACACTAACGCCGTTAAATATTAAGGACTGATTTCATGAATTTTGAAAGGATAAGGACCTAATTAGACTAAACGTTAGAAGAGGGACTAAAACCAAAATCGCCTAATAATTTAGGGACCAAAAACATAGTTAACCCTTTTTTTTTTCACACACAATCATAAAATAGGGAAGTGAGACAAATATCACATAAAAAAATACAGCATATCATAATAAGATATAATGAAATGAAAATTCTCCCAAATCCATAAAACTGGATTTTATCATACTTTATAAAGATATTGATTAATTTTGTAGTGACTAGTAAGGATAAATGAGCTTATGACCAACAAAGTAACTCAAGAACATATCATCTTGAGTAATACTAACTCGTTCAAATCCCCAAGGTCATACCTCAAACTATAATAATCAAATCTTTATTTATCATAAATTTTATTTAATATTAAACCATATAATTATATAAATAAATAAATAAATAGATAGGATCAATAAATAATTAAAATAAATAAAAAAGACTAGTACGTAATTAGAGATAAATATAAATAAGTAAATGAGAATAAATATAAATTGAATAAATAGGACCAGTGCACAACTGGAGATGAATATAAATAAATAAATAGGAATGAGAACTAAATATAAATTATAGTGAGGTTAGAGATACCTCACTTAAGTTAAATATAGAGATAAAAATAATTATAAAGAGATAAAAATAATCATAATAAAAAGATAAAATGATAGATGTCTCCTTCCATTACCTTATTTATTGTGAAAGATATAACAAGATTGTATTGAGACTTTGATGATATATTTTCTTTTTTTTTTTCTCTGTTGCACTTACACCACCTATTTCTTAATAATGAATGAACTTGATTCATATCACCAAACTCTCTCTGTTTTTTTTTTCCTTTGTCACGTTCTACCACTTTTAACACTTTCACTCCATTCATCTCTCACCCCTATTTATATGTATTAACTTAAGGCTTAAATATATATTTGGTCCCTATTTTTGTTGATTTTATTCAATTTGGTCCCTATTTTCGTTTTATGTTCAATTAGATCCTCATTTTCGTCAAATTGTGGTCAATTTGGTCCTTTTCACTAACGG
>Ga0214545_1002727_pt1 | contig 33989 bp, 14 predicted proteins | sample CNSS4metaG_FD_160064 | JGI IMG/M metagenome (GOLD analysis project Ga0214545, IMG submission 160064) | Root nodule microbial communities from cowpea collected in UCLA plant growth center, Los Angeles, California, USA - CNSS4 | ecosystem: Host-associated > Plants > Roots > Nodule | place: USA...
ATCAAGGCCCATAAACCCATTGCCTTAAGGTTTTGGGTTGAGAGTGGTGTCAATGTCTTATGTGGTTGGGCTCAGATCTCATTGGTGTTGTTCTCCCCGGTGAAACCCCCTCTGTAAATCCTAACAAAGGCCTGATAGAGGGCACGCACATAACCCCGGCACAAGTGGCAGAGGAATTGATGAAGAGCGAAGATGCTGAGGTTGCACTAGAAGGATTCCTGAAGGTGCTTAAGCGAAAGAAGATGGAAGGTGATGTGTCTGAGAATGATGGTTCTGATAAAACAGAACTTAACCAATCCAAAAGCTCCAAAGTTGGTTGCAAGCAGAAAAGACCAGTTTGTATCAGCAAGAGAAAAAATAGTACGGGTACTCAGAGAAGAACAAGAGCACGTACTTTGCAATAAACTTAGAACTTTTTTTTGAAGGGTCTAATAGTGTTGTGTCTACTATATAATGTTGGTGATAATGTTCTGTAAGTTTTAACTTTTTCTTTGATGTTCTTGTTGTCAATGTGACATAGTATGTGATTTAGAGGGAATGTGGCATAGTTTTAGTAACAATGGCAGTTGAGCAGATGAAAGAACCTCCCACTTTCACCATATTGCTTTGGTGCTTAGAAATGTAAACAAGTGTGGAGAAATGATGGAGGAAGATGACTGATAACAATGTTTTTAATTAGATTTAAGAATGATAACAGTGAAGAACATTTTCATCTACAAAATGATTCTCCAATTGTGTGGAGAAATGTATCCAACAACTCAATGCACACTTGTTTGGTATGTTATCTTTGGCAATATTAGATGGGTGATAATTTCATCTTTAATACAATATGTTGTTGTGAGATTGTTCATTACTTTTTTGGCACTTCTCCTGATATAAAATTCCATACTTACAAATCTTTATTCAAGATCTTCCACTAAAGATGTTTTAACCAAAAAAGTTAATATATTTTTTGAATAAGACTGAAAAGTGGAAATAATTTAAAAATAATCAAACCATTAGTGTGCACTTGGAAAAAATATAAATAAAATTAAGATATTTATTAAATTAACTTAGTTTAGACTATAATCAATAGCACAATTACCATAAGTTTAATACTTATATGAAAGGATTTAAGTTACTTAATTCTATTATCAGTTCTCAATGTACAAGAAAAGTTTAAGTGATTATCAACCTTCTTCTTTTGATAGATTATTTTAATGTAATATTAATTCATGTAATTTATAGATAACTTTAATGTAAAGGTTTTGGATATGATGATTATTAAAAATGTATTAAAAGTATGAAAATTATTTTAGGATTATTAAAATTAATTCTCTCTTCTCATTTCATTAAAGGTAATATGGTATTTTAATAAATGACTTTAAAATATTAAAAGTTGATAACAGTTGGTTGTATGATAAAAGTTACGATCTTAAAAAAAACGAAAGGTAATTTGTACTGGACAAAATGGGCTTTTTTGTATTTTGGGGTCTGTTAGAATACAAATTTGTATAAATGAGTTTGTTAAATTTTTTTTTACGAAAATGGATCAAGTCGTCAGGGAAGAGGACGACATCGGAGGTGAAGTCGTCCTCCCCTGACCGATTTCTTTATTTATTTTTTTTCAAAAGTGATGTCGTACTATACTATAACGATTTTGCTTTTAAAAAAAGTGAAGTCGTCGTTATGCATAACGACTTCACCTTTCCAAAATTTTTTTGTTTGTTTTTTTTGTTTTTGTTTTATTATTTTTTTTCATAATATATGAATTTTCATTATTTTTTAATTTAAATTTATTGGAAAAATAAACAGTAAAAATTTCAATAGAATAAAAATTAACTTTAAATTAATATATTTTAAAAAAACAAATAACTTATAATTTAAAAAACATTGATAACTTATAAATTAAAAAAAATAACGAAAACTTAAAATTAAAAAAATATAATCAAAAATGAAACAAAAAATAATCAAAACAGTTAAATTAAAAAAAAGGAAAAAAATAATTGAAATATTTAAAAAATAATAATGAAAAGTGAAAAACTAAAAAAAAATTAAAACTGAAAAGCTAAGAAAAAAGAAATGAAAAGTGAAGTCGTCATGTTGTAGTACGACTTCACTTTTCAATTTAGTAGAAGTCGTTATAAAAAATAACGACACTATTTTTTTTTTAAAAAAATGCAAAACCGGCCTGGAAGATGACAGTTTCACCTTGAAAGTCGTCCTCCCCAATAACGATTTGACCCAATTTTACAAAAAAAAATTCAACGAACCTTATTTTACAATTTTTTGGTCAAAAAGACCCTCAAATACAAAAAAGCCGGGCAAATTGTATATCATCAAAATATTCGTCAAAAAACTTTAGCAATAGATTCAGATAAAATCTTGAATGATTCTAATAATATAGTTTTTGAGAATCATATTAGAGTAGTTTTTTGGATTGTATTTAATTGTAAGGAACAAATTTATTGTTTTTTTTAATTAGTAACTAACATACAATTGCATTAAATAGAAACAAAAGTAAATGAAGAATTTTAAAAGAAATTTTTCTCCAAATTTCAAGGTTTATAACATAAAATTAAAAAAAAAATCTTGGAGAGAAATTGAATCTCCTAATGAGTTTTGAATGGAAGTGCTTAAGTTGTATTAGAAAAACAACTTAAAACCTCGTAAAAACTTATTCTTTTATCTTTTTAAGTCCAACTTAAGTTAAAAGAAAGAAAGGAAGTCGTATATGGTCTTTTCTTTTAATAGTTTTTTCCTATATTCATGATGCGTCTTATCTTCAATGTCTTCATAACTAATAAAAAAATAACAAAGATAATATACGAAAGAAAAAATTTATTGATTAAAGTTGATTAAATATCACAAAATTATGAAACAATAATAATTAAGTAGAATGTAAGACCCACCACAATTTCTAATTAATTGAACCATAAAGAAAGTATGTGGATTTTTTATTAGTAACATTTTTCAACCTCTTTTCAACAGGATTTGATGTTTTGGGCCGGGCTGAACCTAGCCCAGCCCACATCCGCTCCCTGTCTTCTTTCTTGGTGGATTACGCTGGTAGCAGGTACAGCTTCCATCAGCGAAAGGAACAAAACAAACACATCGCAGAAAACCTTCAATTTCCGCTTCCTTCAATTTTGGAACAAGTTTATCGGTTCTCAACTTTAACTACCACACTCATCGAAAAGACCCTTGCATCTTCGCACAGGTTTTAAATGTGCGAACAATCTCTAATTTGCTTCTCAATAATTACGATTATTATTACCAACAATTTCTGATTTTCAATTTTGTAGATAACAAAGATGGATCCGAACGCGGTGAAGTCCACTCTGTCCAATTTGGCGTTTGGAAACGTAATGGCAGCAGCTGCCCGTGATTATCAGAAGGTAATTTAATAATTTTTCACTTCACAATACTATTACCTTTACGATTCGCATAAAAGGAAACAGAACTTCTCTGTGATATGTGCGTAATATCGGAGAAGCTAAATTTATGCATGCCTCACAATTCATGTGGTTGTTCGTGACAACCTAGGTCATAACGCAATTCATTCTTCCCTTTTCGATGCTCATTTTCATCATCTGATGGTCATATGCTTACAAACATTAATGGAACTAATATCCTACATTGCATCATGTTTTGTATATTTTAACGGGAGAATGTTATCATATTGTAATTTTTTTTTCACTTCTTGAATCTGGCTAGTCATTTTCAAGTGTTTTTTTCAGTCGCAAATAAAATTGAACTACTAATGCTGGTATTTTGGAATAATGCCGTGTTTAAGAAACTTACCTTGGTAAATAGTTTAATACTCTGCTTTTTGGGACAGTTTTCGAAGTCTACGATAGGAACTTGAGTATTATGAGGTGACTAAGTCTCATATGACCAATAATATAGATGTTCGGTGTAGTAAGTATTTGGTTATTCTTTCTTAATGGTTAGCTTTTTGAGGTGGGTTCACCTAGTGCTTGGATACTTATCAATTGGTGTTAGAGCTTGTTGTTAGTGTCTCGGAAAGGGTTACCAACTGTAGTGTCATAAAAGTGAGAAGCTGCCAAGATGTTGGCTATTAGGGGCGGTGCTATGTCGGAACATGTGTTCTATGGTGAGTTTACGTCTAACATCAAGTATTTAAATGTTTGGCTTTCCCTTTTTATTAACGAACTAGCTTTTGAGGATAGGTTCCCTTAGTGCATGGATCATCAATTTATGGTAGCAACTTGGTAATATGGGGAACCTAAGTCCCACAGTGACTGGTAGGTAATGCTTGTTGAAGTATTTAAGTGCTTGGTTCTCCCATCCTAATAATTTGGATACTTATTATGTGTTGGCGAAATCCCACATCGGTAGCTTGGGATTCTTGGTGGGCTATTTAGTTTTTGGTTCTTCCCTCTTCAGCTAGCTTTTGAGGGTGGATTCCTCAAGTGCATGATACTTTTCGCACTAATTTCTTGAAAGTATTTTGTTGTATATAATTGAAGTTGTGTTTTTGGATAGTCTTATCCATAAAATCTTTTTAGGAGAATAAAGTAAGATTATAACATGTGTTGAGCTTTTCCACAAGCTTCTTTCAACTTATGAACCTTAGCTTTTGGAGAGGTTCAAGCTAAACGTAAAGAACTTCTATAAAAGTTAATTTCAGCTTATCTGAAAAGCTCAATTCATTTTATCCACTTGTTTTCTTCTCCTGTAAGTGTTTATAAAAATGTAAGTGTTTATAAAAAGTTTATTTGTAAAGCGCCTTACTGTTACTCATATATGTTAACGTTTTTGCAAAATTTCCTCCGATGATTGTTGTTGTGTATAAATCTTATGTTAGCAGCTACATACTGATGTAATGTTACACATGCTATGATCCCTGTAGGAATTGCTTGCTCAACAGAAGGCAGAGGGATCAAGTTCGGTAAATGAGGAGGTTGACCTTGATGAGTTAATGGATGTATGTTTTGCAAACCTTTCAATCCCATCCTATATGTGTGCTGTGAAAACCTTTCAATCTCATCATATACGTTCAGTAACTTCTTCCTTATGCTGATTTCAGGATCCTGAGTTGGAAAAGTTGCACGCAGAAAGGATTGCAGCTCTTAAGGTGGCAATCTACTTTAAGTACCAAGATGCAAATGATGTTCAGATTTATGTTTTTACTTGTTTTTGTTTATAAATTTCTTTGCTATTCACAACTTAATTTGTATTCAATAGAAAGAAGTAGAGAAACGAGAGGAATGGAAGAAGAAAGGTCATGGAGAATACAGGGAAATAACAGAGGGTGATTTCTTAGGCGAAGTCACTGGAAGTGAAAAGGTGATTTGTCACTTCTACCATAAGGAGTTCTATAGATGCAAGTATGTTATTGACTTAAATATTATTATTCCTTGTGGCTCAACATCTTTCGGTCTCCATTTCTGACATGCAAGGATACATGTGTCTGTTATATTTCCAGGATAATTGATAAGCATTTAAAGTCCCTTGCACCAAAGCATATTGATACGAAATTCATCAAGCTTGATGCAGAGGTCAGCATGAACCATTCTATAGAGAGATTTTGGGTTTTGCCTAGGGGTTGAGTCAATGTAACTGTATCCTTTAACATGTTTTATTAATCCAACTGTTTGACTTGGTAAAGAAATTGAATAGAGTTCACTATTGAAAATGAAATGCAGAATGCGCCTTTCTTTGTTACAAAACTGGCTGTGAAGACTTTGCCTTGTGTCATACTGTTCAGGTGAGGCCTAAATCTGTGCCTTTTGGATCTTGGTCAATCGAGTGATTCACTATTAATGAGTGTGTTATTGATTCCGTTAGGTCTCAGAAGAAAAAAAGAAGATGAGAATGGAGTGTAAAACCCTAAAACAATCTTTATCTTCAATATCACCCCCTTCCCCTCCAAAAAAATAAAAACAGAAGCTATAGATGTAATGTGGCAAAGTAATCCCAGATGAAATCAAATTCTGTTCTTAAGGAACTATTCTGACAGAATAATATTGATTTGTTACAAATGAGGATAATATTGATTTGTTATATCAGTACAATGGCTAACGACTAGGTGTTTTTTTTTCAGACAAGGAGTTGCAGTAGATAGATTGGTTGGATTTCAAGATGTGGGAGGGAAAGATGATTTTACTACAAGAACACTGGAGGCTCTGCTGATAAAGAAAGGTAGTGCTTTTAATTAACCTTTTCGTTTCGTAGGGACTGGAAAGTTTCTTAACTGTCATGTGACAGGTATAATTGCCGAGAAGAAAGATGAGGATGATGAAAATGATGAATATCTTGACAGTACACGCAGAGTCGTCAGATCCTCCACAATTGCTGGTTCTGATTCTGATTCTGAATAAAGTTAATCAGCTAGTGGCTTCATTAACGAAGAATCTGCAGTTTATCCTCTTCATATCTTTTGGATTTCGGGCTTGTATCCTTGTTACACTTTTGGTTTTTTGCTTTTGGGAAGTGGTTTGTGTCCATAGCAATCATGCGGAAACGCTACCTGGCGACCACTATTCTATGAACTTGTCCCTCTAGGAATCGCCTAACGTATCTCCCATCCAAGGGTGCAAAAGGTTGAACATCATTTGTAACAGAAGAAATTGATATAGATTTTCTAAAATGGATTTACTTGTTCATGTGAGTGTAGTACAAAGATACTGGATATGGGCCAGTACTTGAATTGTTTGCAGGAACTGTGGTATCAAACTTGAGGACATTTTTTCTTTCTGTATCCTGTGAAAGTCTTGGCACACTCTGTTAGGGGGCTTGAAACTTCATTACTATTACTACTGTTGTACCAAAAACAAAAGTGAGTGCATTATGAATATAATTATATCATTTATTGTTACATCAAAATATATGATTACACAATAATATCCGTATATAAAATATCTCGTTATCATAAACTCACATCATCTTGTTATGTGAAAATTGTTTATATTTCTTTCTTAAAAGATATTTAAAAGTGGGATTATATTTTATGTGAACATTGCTTATCTTTTCTTCGTAAGTATTAAACAGGTGTTGTGTTTGGCAAGCTACTGGAAATTTTACTTAAAACTTGAAAAATTAAATTTTCGTTGAAAATTGTAGTGATTTTACTAAATTCAATTATTTGATAAGATCAGTTTTTGAATTTGTTAATGAATGTAAAAATAACATGGAATGATATGTTCATGCAGTCCTAAAGACAAAAAGGCTGCCTTAGGCAGCATTTGAATATATATATATATATATATATATATATATATATATATATATATATATATATATATATATATATATATATATATATATATATATATTGAGATTATTCATTTGCCAAAAGTTTCCACTGGGGTTAAATAAACTTATAAACCAATAGCTAAAATGACTATACAACTATATTTTTACTCAAAAATCTTCTCTCTCCATAGTCTATATTTACTGAGTGCTCCCAGGACGATTTTGTTGGATTGATGTTAATACTTCGAAGTATTTTTTATCCTCAAAATCGAGAAATAGAATGATTCCCATATACTTATTGTAGATTGTTTTTTAATACATTTTTCAAAACTATATTACATAATATTAGGATGACAAGAGGTTGGGTCTACCCACTACCTGACTCACCTTAAAAAAATTATTCGGTTGTTTGTTTTATTATCCGTTTAAAAAATTTCTACAAGTTTTTTTAAATTATTGGATATCTACAAATAATTGCAAATATTCTAAAAAAATATTTTCAAAATTTAAAAAATGAAATACAAATAAAAGCATAACAAAAAAAAATATAATGCAAAGGATAACCAAATAAAAGTTAGAACATAAGTCCAAATCAGTAGTAATATTAAAAATATAAGTACTTAAAACATACATCTAGATAGAAGTAATTTAAAATATAATTCTAACAAAAATCGCACTTTAATATTTATGTCTTTTTAACAAATATCTTTATTTTTACTATTTAATTTCTAAAACAAAAATTACATTATAATATGTATGACTCGCTTAGCGAGTTACAAGTCAAAGAACATCAATTTTTAGGTCTTGCTAGGTGAGAATGAAGCTGTTAGACGACGAGAATGTCGATCCGATACGTGAATATGATTATTTAATTATGTTGTTACGAAAGTTTTAAGATATTTCTTATTTTGCACAAATAAAAACGACACCTTGGGTGCTTGGGAGAGGATTTAGAGGCTGCTAGGGGCGTTGGAAAACTCTTTCTTCTTCTTCTTGGGTCTTCTCCTTCATCCATGAAAGTTTTATGTCTTTTGGGTTGGAGAGGATGATAGACTACGAAATTGGAGCCATATGAAATCATTGTCAAAAACCTTAGGAGAGAGATTGTTTCTACTTTATGGTTCTAATTTCTTTCCTATTCTTAAATTTTTTAAAAACCTATTTCTCCACCATGGAAATCAATTTCTATTTCTTGAGATTAGATGTAAAACATTAAATTTTTGTGTAAAACTATGTTGTTAAAATATATATGCTTTCCCAATTCAAGTTAGTGTTTGATTTCCATTTTCCATGTTTCATGCTTGATGTAGATTGTTCCTATGCTTCATCTATGATTCTTGAGGGGTTGGAAAATATCTTTAAAATCTAGACTTGAAATTGAATACCTAATGGATGATTCTATACAGGAATAGAACTTGGTTCATTAGTAACTCTTGAAACTAATGCATGATTTCACTTGTTGAGGATAAGGAATTGAAACTTATGAGTGATCATAGGCTAAAAGGCTTTAGGAATAAGATTTGAATATTCTTGTGAATTGATTTGAACATGAATATGAAATTGAGATAATTTAGAATGCAGAAGAATGAAGTGATTGAAGTATAATATTGACAAATTGTAAATACACTATGTGAATTTCTTGTTGAACATCAAGTGTTTGATAAAATACCAAAAAAAATTCTATTATGTTTTTGTGAAATTTGTTGTCTAATTGAGTATTGAATTGCGAGATGTGTTGCACAAATCCCTATGGATAAAAAAATATTTATTACTTATTACTTGCTATATAAAATCGGTGTACTTAATGTTTTTCACTAACAAATTAAAGTTTCTATTTTACATTAAGTTGAATCCATAGGGATTTCATTTTAACTTCAATGACTTGATTTGTCTATCTTTAATTCTTGTTCCCCGTCATAGGTTGGTTTCTTAAGTAGACACATAATAAAATTAGAGAAAATTAGTGATAACAATGAATGACAAAATGACAATTCATTTTTTTACGTTAGTATTTTAAATTTTAGTTTAAATTAATAGCATGGGACACGAAAGAGATCAGAAAAATAACATTGATATGTGAATTATAAACGATTTTGTCAACTCAATATTCAAAATCTGAATGCACGAATTGTATGTACAACTTCTAAGAAGACAGGTGCTCACAAAAATTAGGTTAAAATATTTCCTTGGTCCATGTTTTTGTTGAAAAATCTCAAATAGGACCTAAGATTTTTTTTAGTCTCAATTAGGTCCATATTTTTTAAAATGTGTAACAATTAGGCTCATTCCGTTAGTATAGAGTTAACGGTGTTAAAGATGTGCCATGTGTTAGCTCCACATTTTTTTGAATTTTTTTAAATTTTTTTAAATTTTTTTAATTTTTTTTTTGAAAATTATTCATGCCACATGTCACGTCAGTATTGTGCCACGTGTCAAGTCAGTAAGGTGACACGTGTCAAATCATTGTCTGAAACTCAATTTGGTCCATATATTTGTTATTTTTATTACATTTCAGTCATTTTTTTAAAATTTTTTAAATATATTTATTTTAACTTTTTACAAAATTGTTTTAAAATTTTATATTTAAATTTATAAAATTGTTAATTTTAAACCAACTCTAACATTTGTATATAAATTATTTAAAACAATTTTTAACAAGTTAAAATAAATATTTTAAAATTTTAAAAACAAAATATAAAATAAACTTAATATTATTAAAATGTTTAACAAAAATATCATTATAAAATTTATATAAAATTTAAATTTGATGTCAATTTGGAGAGGATAAAATTGAAAATTAAAAAAAATGGACTGAAATATAATTAAAATAACAAATATATTGACCAAATTCAGATTCAAACAATGACTTGACACGTGTCACCTTACTGACTTGACACGTAGCACAATATTGATGTGACACGTGATATGAATAATTTTCAAAAAAAAATTAAAAAGATTAAAAAAATTAAAAAAATCAAAAAAATGAGAAGCTGACACGTGGCATATCCTTAACATCGTTAACACCATACTAACGGAATGGACCTATTTATTACACATTTTCAAAAATATGAACCTAATTGAGACTAAAAAAAATCTTAGGACCTATTTGAGATTTTTCAACAAAAACATGGACCAAAGGAATATTTTAACCCAAAAATTAAATCAAACTAATTAAATACTAATTTTCTATTTTATTTGATAGTTTTTTCTAAATTAATTAAATTTTTAATGTTTAATTTAGTGAATATTTTCTTACAATGTTTTATGTTTAATCGGTTAAAGTTAATTAAATATTTTATATAAAATTATTTGCCGTGTGCCACAAGTATCATTTCACTTATTAATATATATATCACAAACAAATACTATAAGAAAATTCTTTATTAATAACTAATTTTAGTAACAAAAAATTATTAGTCGTGAACAATTTAAATATCAAATTAAAAAATAAAAAATTATTGGTTACTAAAATAATCATATAAATAAAAAATTATAATTAGTTACTAAGATTTTAGTTAAAAAAAAAATTGATATATTTACAAATAATTATGGTATATTTACAAAAATTGATCTATTATTTTATAGGTGTTGAATAGAAGTTCAGGAAAAATATGCGTGTTTGTGTATCACGATCCTAATCATTATAAACATATTTACAAATAATTATGGTATATTTACAAAAATTGACTTGAGTTTAATATTTATCAACAAAACTGTAATGTGGCAAAATTCATTACAAGTTTGTAAGGGAATGATATTGTTTTTTGGTGCAGATTATGTATGTGTATCTTTGTTCAGACAACAAATCTATTGAAAGGGTATAGAATAATTATGAGGATAAATTTTCTGTTGATTTATTTAATATAATTAAAAATAAAAGTGTTGCTTAAAGTGAGTTAAATAATATTTTAGAAGTGAAAGAAAGTTAGCATGGGAGAGATGAATGGAATAGCCTTACGTTTCGCCCAAACTCCTTCTTCCATCTCTCACTGTATCTTCTCTTCTCCATTTAGAAAATGGCGAATTCGTCAATGGCCAATCGTGGAAGCCTCGCTGTCTCTGAAACAACAACCTATTTTCAGTCTTCTCTTCTCTTCTTATAACTTCTCCCTCTCTCCTTTCTCCTCGTCCCCATCGCTTCCATTAGGTCATTCTTTTCTTCTGTCTCTCTTATTCTTCACTTTCTCCTCTCTTTTGCATGCCATCATCATTCAATTGTCAGGTTTTTGCATGCATGCAGGGCATTTGGGAGCGCAACGTTATTTCTGCAATCGTATGACGAGCGAGTAATTCTCCTGAATACCCGGCAGAAGCTAAACACGAAGCCGAACCATGTCTGGACCCCTTTCTCCAAAGACATGTCAGTTTCATCTTCATCATTTTTTCTTTCTGTCTCTTCATCATTCCATTTGAATACAAGTTCATCAACACATATATGTTTCTTGTTGATGCTGCCATTGCAGCTCTTGAAAAGTGTGATCGTGTTGGCTCATTGAAGAAGAAGTTGAGGAATTCCTTGACAAAGAGTAGGAGAAGAAGCAGCAGCAAGGTTATGTCGATTGAAATCGAGGATATCCGCGATGCTGGAGAATCCAAAGCCGTTGACGAGTTCCGTCAGGCTCTTCTCTTGGACGAACTCCTACCAGACAAGCACGATGATTATCACATGATGCTCAGGTCACCTTAATTTTCTTGCTTAACCAAAGTTTTTATATAATTTGCTTTCGTTCCACGAGGTTTGGCCATGTATATTTCAGAGTGGTGGAAACTATTCACTAATGCTATTCTTATATTAAAATCTGCATTGATTAGTTCATTCTCATTAAATCATTTATTCATTCAAACTTGCATTCGTGGGGTCTATTCCTACAAATAATTGTTGTAGAGTATATGTATAAACTCAGATATGTTACTGTTTACATCTTGATAACTTTAGGAACCAATTTGCATATGCAGAGATTTTCAGAGAGTAAAGAAACACTGTTTTTAACTCAATTGGTCTGCATTTGAACAGGTTCCTTAAGGCAAGGAAATTTGACCTTGAGAAATCTAAGCAAATGTGGTCTGATATGCTTCAATGGAGGAAGGAATTTGGCGCTGACACCATCACCGAGGTATTTGTTTCTGAACAATGATATCTGTGAGATTTCAGGGGATTTGTTACTAGTTTCATATACTTGACCATTTTTGTTCCCAGTTGTTTATTGTTTTCTCCTTTTTGCTCACTCATTTTTGTGCCTTTTATACTAGGACTTTGAATTCAAGGAACTCGCTGAAGTCTTGCAATATTATCCTCAAGGACATCACGGAGTCGATAAAGATGGGCGACCAGTATACATCGAGAGATTGGGCCAAGTCGATGCCACCAAGTTGATGCAAGTCACAACCATGGAGCGCTATATCAAATACCATGTCAAAGAGTTCGAGAGAACATTTGATGTGAAATTCGCAGCTTGCTCCATTGCAGCAAAGAAACACATCGATCAAAGCACAACCATCCTTGATGTGCAAGGAGTGGTACGTGTAGGAAATAGTTTATCCATAAGCCAATCCAATTTTGAAGTTAAAAACAGCATGAAAATTAAACTTTCCATCTTCATTCACTTCACACTTTCAAATGAACCTTCATATCTATGAAAAAGAGAAAAAGAACCGTGAAAAATACTAGAAGATGATGAAAACTTGTTAGTTTTAATGTCACAGGGCCTTAAGAACTTTAACAAGCATGCCAGGGATCTTATCACATGCCTTCAGAAGATCGACGGAGACAACTATCCTGAAGTATGTTTTTCTTCTTTTTTGCTTAAATTTATAGAAAGTTCAGTTGCAAATAAATATTGTGGATTACTGAGTTGTAATATCATAAAATTGGTGCCTTCATTGCAGACCTTGAACCGCATGTTCATCATCAATGCAGGTTCTGGATTCAGAATGTTGTGGGGCACTGTTAAATCCTTCCTTGACCCAAAGACCACATCAAAGATCCATGTGAGAACAAACACCTAAATCTTAAACATCTGCCCGTTTCTGAATATAAGATTTCATCTGATTGAGCTAAAATTTCTCAGGTTCTTGGCAACAAGTACCAAAGCAAATTGCTTGAAATAATTGATGAGAGGTGAGTTCATGATAACAGATATTTCAACATTGTAGTATCATGATTTTCCTTGTGCGACTACTATTTTCCATCTTTTTTCTGCTCCATAGGTGTTATTCTAGTATTCAAAGGCGTTTATCACCTTTGGTTTAAGGTTCTTGACAATGTTTATAATGTAATGGTTTTGCTTTGGCAGTGAGTTGCCAGAGTTTTTGGGAGGCAAATGCACTTGTGCCGATCAAGGAGGCTGCATGCGCTCTGATAAGGGCCCTTGGAAGGATGAAGAAATAATGAGGGTGGAGTTGCAATTCCTTTTTCCCCTCTTTTCATGCTTTCATCTTAACAATTTGCGTTCCATCATGCATTTGCAAGTTTATGTGATTAACATGTATCTATGTAAATACTTACTTCCAGATGGTTCAAAATGGCGAGCACAAATGTTCAAGGAAATGCGAGGCTCCAGTCATGGAAGACAAGACAACTTCTGAGGTGATACAGCAAAAGCTTTCATTTCATACTGTACACACATTTTTCTCTAGAAAACAATTGTTGATTTTTTTTGTAACCTTTGGTTCCTTTTGTTATTGATTAACATTCAAACTAATCAATAAGCTTGTTTAGGAACACGAGACTGCCAAGTCGGAAGCAAAACTCACTCCACAATTGTCTTCTGCCTTTACTGAGGTATGCTATCATAATATCTTTCATAACAACCACCCTTGACATAGTTAACAATGGAAATCTGCAGATCCGTGTCACTTCCTTACCACGAAAAATAGCTAGTGGGGTTAATGCACAAGGAAAAGCTACTCACATTAAATTGGATAATTATACTATGGTGTTGTGAAGTAAAATTGGTATCTCCAATGTAGACAGTGCACCAGGGAGAATGAGACCTTGAAAATGAATATCTTTAGGGTATCTTGTAGGTACAAAGTGGTAGAAGAAGGATTTTATAAGTTTATGTATAGTGGTTAACTATGTAAAACAAGTTGAGTCACCCTGTCTGATGTAATTATATATATATAAACACAATTGTTTTACAGAAGATTAACTATTCTGTAAGTGTTTGCTTGAAAAAATAAATAAAAGTGGGCCTTGTTTCCTTAACTTTTAAGTACTAAACCTTGTCAAAATATAACAGGTTGCTACTTCCAAGAGCTTCAAATACGAGGACTATGTCCCCAAAGCTGAAAAATCTGCTTGGAAAAAGGTAGCAGACAACGACCGATATGCAGTATCCAAAGGTAGAAGTGAAATTTGTTTGTTTAGCTGTATTTTTATAGTAATGCATATTCCTAATGACAGAGAAAAGTGTAGGTGGAGCAGATTTATACGCCATGGATTCTTTCAAGATTCACGAGAGAGTGAACTCACAGATTTTCACCGGCGTGATGGCCTTCGTGATGGGCATATTGACAATGGTGAGGATGACGAGGAACATGCCGAAGAAGCTGACAGACGCGAACTTCTACTCGAACTTTGGTGAATACAAGGGACAGGCCAGCAACGACCAAATGACCGTCCCTGCCATCTCTGCTCAAGAGTTCATGACTGTGATGAAGCGCATGGCTGAGTTGGAAGAGAAAATGAGCAACATGAACAACCTCGCCATCTGCATGCCACCTGAGAAGGAGGAAATGCTCAATGCTGCTATCACTCGCGCAGATGCATTGGAGCAAGAACTCATGGCAACCAAAAAGGTAATAAACAGATCAATAATTCGTTATTTCTTTGCATTCACACTTCAAAAATAATGTCTCCACTCTGTTGTTAGGCTTTGGAGGAGTCCCTTACTAAGCAAGATCAGCTTTCGGCTTACGTTGAGAAGAAGAAGAAGAAGAAGAAGTTGTTGGTACGTACACCTCAACTACATACCCATCTTTAACGTAGTTAATTATTTGTTGCTTAATATAAATCTTGTTTTTTTGCAGTACATTTGGTAAATTTAACTGGGCTTTCATTCTAGACACTCGGCTTTCCGAAGACTTCCCAAATGCCATTTTATTTCTATATTCATAAAATGTTCAAATTTTGAACACTTTAAACGAAGCATGTTTGCTAGCACTCAAGGATTGGACTTTCTCTCAATGTATATAACAAATATGAGTAATATACAAATTCATTTTGATTTTTTTCTACATCTATTATATACTTCTTTTTTCTTATTATATCAAATATATACAAAATAAAACTTCATAATTTCTTAAGATGATTAATAACAATTTTAAAAAAATGAATACAAAAAAGTGTATTCATGACAAAGTCAACATGTTCAAACGTGGCCTGTGGGTAACGAGTAATGAAATGCAAAAGAAGTTCCTATTTCATTTCATACAAAATATACAGGCATGATTGTTTAGCTTTTTTCATCAAATAATTACTTTTTTTAAAAAAAAGAAAAAAATCACTTTGTTATGTGCTATTACAGTTTTTCTTGAACAAAATCAGAAGCTTAAAATATTAAACTTAATTAGAGGCTATTTGAAAGACTTCTCATCAAATTAGTTATTGAAAAAAATGTATAATTATAAACAATGGTAAACCAGCTTCTACTTTTTAAAAATGTCTAAGAAATGCTAAATTAACTATTTAATAGGGGTGCGTTAATGTATAATCTTTGAGCTGAAGTTACAGTCTGCTGGTCTATTGATCCAAACAACACAGCTTACTCCAAATTAAAATCAATGGAGAATTACACGAAATTGCTTTTAAAATCTTTCTTCGCATTGATGGGAAGATTTTGAGAGAAACAGTAACATTCAGAATAAATATATATATATATATATATATATATATATATATATATATTATTTTATATAATTAGATTTTATTATATTTTTATAATAATATAATAAATAAAATAAAATATAAATAATTAATAAAATAATAATATTAATAATATATAATAGTAATATAAAAATAACAACAACAATATTAAAATAACAACAATTTATATATTATTTGAACATATTTTACACTAATTTATTTTATTTAATCATCCAATTTTTTTAATTAAAATATTTATTTTTTTAGTTTATCAAGTTTGTTACATCGTTCAAAAATTCTTACAAATTTTTCTTTTAAATCCTTTCTTCTATTCTTTCAAATCTTTTCATCCAAACAACATCACAATTCTTTCTTCATCACATCAAATCTCTCCATTCACTCCCTCTAAAGTTCTCTCTCCAAACCAAGCACACAATGTTAGAAAATAGTAAAGTAAACTAACTACATATTATCCTAAAAATACAAAATATTTTTCTAATTTCAATTCAGAATCATTATTATATTAATTCATAAAAATTGATAACACAATTGTTTATAAATACTAAACTACATGTCTACTAACATATATGTTTTATGAAATTAAATATAATATGCATTAAAATTATAAATAATAAACTTATTATCTAAAAAAGAGTATGAAATATTTAACTGGTAGACAGGACCAAAAATAAGTTAATTGGCGTGGTTTTTATTTCTATCAAGGAAAATAATTTTTTAACAACATTTTATTGACAAACTTTTAATAATGCACACATAATAATATTTTAATGAATAAAAGAAATATTTGATATAAGTTGAAAAAAATTTGATGTGTTAAAGTCCAAACTTTGTTGAACTTTGTAAATAAAAATTGTTACTTCTACTAAACACAATTCATATGTAATTATTATAGTATCTTTTTAAGTTATTCTGACTTTTTATTAACACGGTCTAATCCGAGTGACATCCAAAAGGTTTGTTTAGGCTTATATGTGAAAAGTATGAAAATGAAAAACGGAAATCATTAAAAGCTAGTTTACAAAAATAAAAAAATGCAGTTACTTAAATTTGAGTGTAAACTAATTACAGCTACCATGTATAGCTGACAGAAATATAACATGAATTGAGTCTCTCCTTTTTTTTTTCGAAAATAATGAACTGAAGTCTTTCTTTTTCTTTTTTTTTTTTTTTTTTTTAAATTTTCATTGCTCTATACATGTTACACATTGCAACTTTGTCATTGCTCAGAAACTAAAACAAGCACATAATAAAACCTCTTTGATTCAAATTTTGGGTTATCTCTGGTATCTGCTACTAATAATAGTATGAAAATGACTAAACGCAACGATGAATAAATGATGCGTAAGAAAGGGGCACAAGACACAAGCCTCTGCTTCTTAGGTCTGGCTTCACTTCTTTATCCACTTTATTTGTATTCTGCAACCAAACCCACAAAACAAAAACAAAAAATAATCAATATCACGTATTGAATATATTATCAATTTATAATAACCTAATATTTGTACATTTATATTCTTTTAGTCCCCACTCTTAGCCTAGGAGTCAAATTGTGAACAGAAATATCAAGAAAATTAGGAAGCTAAAGTATCTGCTTTTCTTACCAGCTGCACCATTCTATTGCTTTGCGTGGATTTCATGTAAGGAATGCTCAAAGTCTGTAATGAACCAAGAAAATGTCAGTAAATGAAAGAAATAAACGTGATTTGTTAATTTATTTTCTTTTCCCTAATTTCTATTTAGTTAATACACATCGGCTATAATTTACATTGGAAACAACACAATTTTGGTGTAATATTTTTTATCTTTTTATTTATTTTATACTAAAGTTTTAAGCTTCACTTCAGTAACTATAATATAAACTTCTGATTATAAAAGTCTAATTTTAATTAATAGATATGCCAGAGACCCCTAAAGTATTGCACTCAATTATCTTATATATATATATATATATATATATATATATATATATTCATTTGATTATTCTTATTTGGATTATATCGTTTCCAAATTACATGACATTTTTTATTTATAGGTATTTCTATAATTCTCCTATATAAGCACATAAATAAAAAAGTTAAACATTTGAACTCTTTCTTTTAACAATCTTCCTAGTTAGACTAATAAACACAAACGTCTCATTTAGCAATTACTTTTTAAAAGAACTTAACGAGATGTATATGTAATGTTCATACTATATACCTAAGAAAATGCAATATTTCTAATTGAAGTAAAGAAACAAGCAAAATGAGAAAGTAGAAGTATATATATATCATTAATTGGTTTGAAATTAAAGCATAAAATATCACTTGAAAACTATTACTTAGTGTATCCTTACCTTACAAGAATTCAAAGACCTCTATTTATAGTTATACTCACAGCAAAATTTTAAAATTATTTTGTTCAATAAAGAACGATTGATCTAATATAGTGTCTGAATATCCACCTGGATTTGTTGGTGAAGGAAATGGATGTAGCCAATGGCTTCACTTAAGACAGAGGCTGTACTGGTCTGCAAATTAAAGAACATAATCTAATTAGAGTGTCAAATTAAAAGGAAAAACAATAATATATATATATGTATATCAGACTCTAATTAAAGATCAGAAATGATTTACCTTCCCAAAAGGTGCTACTAATCTTTGAAGAGTTTGAATCCTATCCCCCAATTTTTCCTTTCTTATCTGCTTTAAACTCAATCCACATGATTTTACTTTAACGTGAAAGTGACGCAAATCATAATTTTAAATAATTTTTCATCATAAGATATACCTTCAGGGGAGGACATGATGATGTCCTTGACCTCTTAGCTTTGGCCTCTGATTCTTTTGGTAGAGAAAAACTGCTAGGCCTTTTCGTCGTTGCAACTTCACTTATAAATGATGAAATCTGAAATCCACTTCAAAAATTTAACTAACCCAACTGAATAAAATCAACGAAAGGACAATTATTTTGTTTATAGAATGTAAAAAAACGAAATTCATGTTTCCAAATATTGCTCACTAATTAGTTTTAGCCATTGCTATGCTTACAGAAATACAAAGACACCTGATTTAAACAGTATGAAATACAAACACACACACACACACTATCAATGATTACTATTACTGCTTAACTTTCGCAAAAATCAAAATTGGCGAACAAACATAAGAAAAAGTTGTGTATAAATGTTAAAGCAGAAGAAAAGTTTAGGTCGTAATATTTGTGCATTTGTATGCATTGCACGTGAGAAAGAGATGTAGAGAAAGCACAGTACTCACTTTTGAGCTATTTGATGGACTACTTTCGCGGCCATGCATGTCGCTGTGGCACAAAGCTATGCTCTCGTTTAGACCAAAAGTATCATAGCAAGGTTGGATTTCACAACCCTCACTGTAACTTGTATGCAGATCAAACATTTTAGGATTTAAACCCAAAGAACATGAAACCAAAGATGAGGTCATATCTAGGGTTGGTAAGTTCGAAATCAAGCAAGCATCACCAAAGTTGTTATATCTCTTGCTTAGGGTCTTGTCATTATGAAAGACATTCTCCGAAGGAAAAAACTCTAGACCAGTTACACCAAGACTAGATAAGAAACTAGGAGGGTATTTTTGTTCATGAATTGGGATTAGTGAACATGATTCCTCCATAGCCTTCATGGAGGTGTTCATCATTTCACCTTTGATTCTTGCTGCAAAGAGATCACTAACTGGCTGTTGAGCAAGGCTTTTTCCATTGTGGAAACCCAAAGCTTGCCTTGTTGAGATTCTAAGTGAATCAGTCATGGCGTGCTTGTGCTGTACTTCTCTTGAATTTGTAAAGCTCTCGGTTAGAAAGCCACTGTTATTACAACCATTGCTGCAACCAAACACACACGTATAGATATCATATAACCCATTGGGTGCATGTTATCACTGTTTCAAAGATGAAACAACTAGAAAGGAATCAAAGAAAGAGCGGTAGAATAATCATGAAATGGTAAAATGTGAAATTATAAGATCAGTATATATTATTTAAAAGCATCACAACAGCTAGCAGACTTTAATAATTAAAAGATTTTATAGTGGAGAGTTCTGTGCAAAGTGGTGTATATGCTTTTCTGCTATACATATCTATAGTTTTGTTGAACCACAAACCCGAGAAGCAATATAAGAAGCCAGCGATTAAGGGGGTTTCAAACATGGTATAACACCTGGTTCGAATAAGAATTCATGGTAATTTCACCTGAGACAATGATTATTACTACTATATAAGTAATAGTGAGTTGATGTTGAAGGAGTGTGAAGGAACTTACTATATGTTGCTTGGGATCCATGATTGATGAGTGGTGGTGATGGAAGGTTTAGAGTGAGGTGGTGGGGTTGGAGAAGTTATAGACTGAACAGATTCTTCTTGAAGCTGATGCTGAAGATGGAAACTAGCAAACTCCATGATTACATAAAACCTTGAAGATCCCCAAACAAAAGTGATGGAGCTAATTAGCTAGCTAGGGTATGGAGCTTGAGAGAGCTTTCACTTTTTACAATGTAACAAGATGGGGTATATTGATATATATATTTGATAGCATGCTCAAGTTGAAACCCTTTTTCCTTGTTTTGCTCTCTTCCCTGGTTAAGTGATCTTTTTGAGATCACTATGCTCACTCGAAAGAACTCTAGTTATAGAGGGAAATTCCCAAAGCAACTGCATAGAGCTTTGAAAAAGGGTCCTGAAAGAAGGTTATGGTGGTAGACAGCAAGGTTATTATATATATTGGTCCTCTTGGATCAGCAAGTTGACTGTGTTTATGCTTTTAGGATAGACACAGACATGACACCTTCGAGGAATATGCATGAATATAAGTAAATTCTTTCTAAAGCTCAGCTAGTGGCATGGACCTTTTTCCTCGGTAAAAGGTTAGTGGACCTTTTGTTTTTGCTTACAATAATATAGACTGTTTCAAAACAATACTATTTAATTTTGGTTAAGATCGAATGTGACTCATGCGCCAAACTGTGATTGAGTTAATTATTTGAACCATATCTCTGTTGGGGAAATTGTACTTGTATTCTCAAACCAGTTTTTTAGCCACCATCATTATTGATTGTGAATGGTGATTTGGTTTAATAATTTAAGCCAGATCTTACTTAGGGAAGTTGTAGTTGTATTTGGTAAATCGTTTTCTCAGCCAGCATAGTTTTTCTGATGGCTTAAGGGTTATCAGTTTTTCTTTTTGATACATCGATCACTTTATCTTAGGGTTTGAGAGAAAACGTTATTCAATTTCAGTAGTATTGAACCTAATTAACTTGCACCGATCTAATCAAATTTGGATTAGATTGGTTTAGGTTTTCGAGTCACATAAATTTAACTTTGTAACTTTTCACAGAAATAGTTTCATAAATAATATAAATAAAAGGCTTAAAAGGTTTAAATAATGAACTTTTTCAGGTTAAAAACATTACTTTATTTTTAAAAGGTACTTTCTCATGGAGGAATCTTTTCAGAAACTAGCTTCATTATTCTTTTGTAAAACTCTCTCCAAAATGTTTCTTTCATTGGGATGATTAAAAAAAGACTAACAACGAAATATTAATAAGATAAAATGTATAACCAGTGCATTTATTAAGGAAAGTGAGAAGATAGTTCCAATAATTCAATTATAATTTTAAAAGATAATATTAATAATTAACAAATTTTATATCCATTTCTGATTTGACAGGTCAAGGAAAAAAATTGTAAAATTTGACACCTATGTGCAGATAAAAAACTGATTAGCAAATTGTATAAACTAACTAAATTACTTATATCTCTTAATTGTTGTGAAATAGTTAGAAAAAAGACTAGGAACACGATCGTGGTATATTCATAAAAAATAAAACGAAATTCAAAGCAAAAAGATTAAAAGAAAAATAGTGAGACTAAAAAAGTTATATGTCATCTGTTTTAAATTAGGTAAATTACGTATTGAACCTCTCCTTTGTGATTCGTTGTTTATACATCTTATTTGTTGGCATTTTCTCCTATTTCTGTACGTGTAATTTATAAACGTGTTATTTTCTTCATCCCTCTGTAAATTATTCTACAAAAGATAAATAAAGTTTCTGCGCTTTTTGTTTTTTTTTTTTTACAATCAAGTAAGATTTGAATTTAATAACAACAATAACTATAATGCTATTTGGTTCTAGGTCTTTAGAAATGATATTATTTCTATCTAACCAAAATGATTTTATGTTTGCAAACCATTCGAATCGCCACGCAGTCCTTGATGTGCTAATGTTGTAGAAAATGTGTAACAATCTCTTTATGCAAAACACCTAAATGCGTAACCAATATTGAGTAAAATAAAGTTAGAAAAATTACATGAAAAAATTAATAGATGATTACTATAGTTTCTTGAGAATCCGTCGGTAATTCAAATTTACCGATAAAAATATATTCGTCGGTAAAATTTCGTCGATAATTTCAATTTTTTTTTGTAATGAAAATTGTCAATATAATGACTTCTTTTTATTTTGCTCTATTTTGTAAGTGTCCCCTCTTAGTGTATCAGACTACATGAAGACATTACCTTTTATATCTCATATATGTTACCTATCTTTTATACTTTATCAAAGAACTAATAAGTAGGATCTTATGTATATGTTGTACCTTGCAATTAAATCAGTTTCTCCTCCAACTAAGATTTCACTCTCATTTCTCTTACAATCTTTCCATCTTCGTAATTGTGTTTTTTTTTTTTCTGAAGTGTTGAAGATATGTATTTCAATGTGAAATCACATGCAAATTTGTCCTTTCAGAATTCGATTTATTGACCATTACCAACTTTTTTTCTATGTTACCCTCACCAATTCCCTTGACTTCTCGGTCCACATGCACCTAGATCTTTCTGCCATACATAATAGTAGATCTTTCTACCATACATTGTAATCTAATTATTGTAAATACACTTCATAATCACTAGAAATTGTTTATTGATTATTTGATCTTTGTAGGTTTCTATAATGTTGTTTTACTACCTTGATGAGAAAATTGTTGTTTAACTGGTTCCTTAGCAACTTAATTTATCTCCAACAATTTGTGGAACTCGAATAACTAGTTGTCTAATACGCTCTTGACCCAAAGGGCATGAATGACTACTAGTTTATCATTTGATTTAGTGGATTTCTTCATTATGATTATTTTGAATTAAATCACTCCCACTAATCTAGTCATTTACAAGAAACTTGACATTCTTTGATTCCACAATTCTAGTATTATGAGATGGACAATAAAACATTGTAACCTTTTGACTTTTTAAGTATATCCAATGAAATATCGACTAATAGTCTTAGGTTCTAGTTTCTTCTCTTGTGGGTTATAAAATGTCACTTTAAAAAGGCATTTCCAAAGGCCTAAACGTTGTAAATTGGGTTTCCAACCTTTGAATAACTCAAAAGGTGTTCTTAAAACAGTCTTGGTTAGAACTCGATTCACTATATACACAACCGTCTTAAGTGTTTCAATCCACAATAATTAAGGAAATTTTGCATGACTCCTCACGTTTTTCACCATATCCATTAAAGTTTGATTTCTTTTGCTACACCATTCTAGTTTGGAGAACCAGACATAGTGTATTGGGCAACAATTCCATGTTCTTGAAGATTTTTCGCAAATGGACCATGTGTTTGTCCACTCATAGTGTATCTATCATAATACTCTCCACCTCTATCTAATCTCACAATCTTAATTTGCTTTTTGCATTGCAACTCTACTTTAGCCTTAAAAACATTAAAGACATCTAAAGTTTCATCCTTAGAACGAAGTAAGTAAAGATACATGTATCGTGAGTAATCATTAATAAAGGTGATGAAGTATCTCAAATTAATTGCATCCATATTTGGACAACAAATATTTGTATGAATAATTTCTAGTAAGTTTGAACTCCTTTTAGCACCTATTTTGGACTTGTTAGTTTGCCTACCCTTAATGCAATCTACACAAGTTTCAAAATCAGCAAAATATAAAGTTCTAAGTACTTCATCATTTATTAATTTCTTGCTTGATTCTCTTAATGAAGATATGTTTCAATCTCCAGTGCCGTAACATAGAGAAATTCTCATTCACAACAAACTATTTAACCCAACAGAAACATGCATTGAACTATAAGCAGTGTTATTTGTAAATTAATGGAGTAAAGACCATCACATAGTTCACAAAAACCAATAACTTTCGATTTATTCAACAAAGTAAAATCATATTCTATAAAATTAAAAGAAACACTCAAAGGTGCAAATCGCAAAATGAAAATTAAGTTTTTATCAAAACTAGGAACACAAAAGATATTTTCTAAACACAAAATAAAACCACTGCTAAAAATCAAACTGCATGTCTCAATGGCCTCCACATGTGAACTCATCTTGCTTCTTGAATAGATGCAATGTTCACTTCCCATTGGTCTCCTTAGGTTTTGCATACCGTATATGGTATTACAAGCATGGATTGTAGTTCTAGAATCAATCCACCATGTGTGTTGATGAATACTAGTTATATTAGATTCATAACAAATAAAAGTAAAATAATTACCTTTCTTCACTAGTCAATTCTTAAACTTTGTGCAATCCTTCTTCATGTGTCTATTATTTTACAAAAGAAACACTTGGACTCTTTTTTTATGTTGGGAAAAACGCATCATCAATTAAGAATATTACTGCCTTTACCCCCAAGAATCATCCTATTAATAAAGAAATAAGATAAAAATAAGGAACACAAGAATATAACGTGGAAACCCCAAAAATTGAAGAAAAACCACGACCATCAGAGAATAACACTATGTGAGAATTTGTACAACACATAGAGTACCCTCCCATCCCTTTAACTCCAAGTACACCCATATTACAAGAATATAAGAAAAGTCAAATACAACCTTAAGGTGTGTTTGACTGGGGCAAGAAACATTATAGACTTAAAGCCTATTATATAGTCACTAACACACATCCCATTGGTTATAAAGACGATGTGAGACTTTTCAAGACATGTTATTTTCATCAGTCCAACATTATCCACCTTGATTAAAATAAACACATCTTCATTGCCTATACCATCATTCATACTCCACCATAAGGAGTATCACTTGGAATCAAGTCATCCCGAAAAATTTTACTTGGAATCAAACTATCCCAAGAATTTTCACTTGGAATTAAGGGTGGGCAAAAAATCCAATTTTTATGATCCAATCCATTTTTTCTATGATCCAATCCATTTAATATCCATTCTATTAAAAATTCAATCCATTTAAAATCCATTTTATTACATCTCGATATCAATCTAATCTACATTTTATATATTTTATGGATTGGATATTCATTCTCGAAATCTAGATTTTCAAAATGGACAATTCAAAATATTCAATCCAAATTTTCACTTTATATTTTTTGTTAGGTTAGGCTAAAGGTTGAGACAGACTAGCCCAAATTTAGTTATATTTGATTGAGTTGGCGTGACCCTGTACAAAATTTGGCCGAATTAGGCCAAATTCTGTCAAGTCAGTCCCGATCGAGATTTGACCAAGTTGGTCCTAGACAAAATTTGGAAGTATTCGACAAAATCTGTCAAATTCTTTGGTGTCAGCCCTATGGACACAAATTTGGATCCACATCCATTATTTGAATCCACATCCATTATTTGAATCCAAATTGGATGTGGATTAGATTTTCGATAGGGCTGACACCATAGAATTTGAGAGATTTTTTGTCAGGGCCAACGAGGCCAAATTTCAGCATGGGATGAACTTGGATGACTTTCGAACGAATTTCGGTCGGGGACGATGTGACCAAATTTGGGCCAAGGTCGACTTGACAAAATTTTAGTCGAGATCGACTTGACTGGATTCGATTGAATTTTGGTCAGGGCCGATTTTGCCTAAAACGACCAAATTTTGGCCAGAGCCGACTTGACAAATATGGCCACGTTTGGGTCAGATCTTGATCAGTCAAATTTCAGTCAGGGTTGACTCCACTAAATTCGTCAGTCGGGACCGACTTAACTGAATATGGTCAATTTTCGATCACAACCGACTAAGTTGAATATAGTCAAATTTTGTTCAAGACTTACTCGATTGAATACAGCTAAATTTGGATTATTGCCGACTCGACCAAATTTTGGTCATGACCAACTCGACTGAATTTGGCCAAATTTAGTTTAGGATCGACTTGCCTAAATATGACCAAATTTCGGTCGTGATCGACTCTGCAGAATATGACCAAATTCAGGCCAGGACCAACTCGGTCAAATTTTGGTCGAGGCCAACACGACCGAATTTTGACCAGAGCCGACTCGGCTGAATTCGGCCGAATTTTGGTAGTGGCTGACTTAAATGAATACGGCCAAACTTCACCCTAGGCTGTCTCAGCCAAATATGACCAAATTTGGGTCACGGTCGACTCGACCAAATCTCAATCGAGGCCAACTAGATTGAATTCGACCATATTTTGACTAGAGCCAACTAGGCTGAATACTGCCAAATTTTGGTCATGGTTGTCTCGACCGAATACGATCATATTTTGTCTAGTTTGACTCAGGCCAATGCAGTCAAATTTAGGTCGGGTGAACTCAACCGAATACTTCTAAATTTTGTCCAGGACCAGCTAGGTCAAATTTCGATCGAGACCGACTTGATAGAATTCGGCCAAATTTTTTATAAGGTCACGCCAACTCAATCAAATACGACTAAATTTGGACTAGTCGGTCTCAACTTTTAGCTTAACCTAACCAAAAATATAAACTGAAAATTTAGATTGGATATTTTAGATTATTCATTTTGAAAATCTAGATTTAGAGAATGGATATCCAATTCATAAAATAAATAAAATATATATTAGATTGATATCCATATCCAATAAAATGGATTTTAAATGGATTGAATTTTTAATAAAATACATATTAAATGGATTAGATCATAGAAAAAATAGATTGGATTATAAAAAATAGATTTTTTGCCCACCATTGATTACAATTTTGTGACACATCTCTTCGCATATTGAATGTCAGAACAGAAAACCAATAAAAAATATTGTTTGTCAACATTTAAACACTTTTCTAAAATCATCCATGTAATGATAGCAGACATCTGCAAAAGCTTCAAATTATTTTTGTTCCATAAGTTTAGCTTTCCTATTTCCGGTAAAATAATGTTCTTTCTCTTCTTTCGATCAATAAGAAACTTGAAGAATGATAAATAGCAAAGAAGAACCTTAGTTATACTACAACCAGTAAACCAAAGCACCATTATTTTAAGAAAAAATCAAGTATTTCAGTACAATAATGTGAGACGTGCAACGTGAGACATGCTACGTGGGACGTTAAAGGTGAGACGTGAGCGTGATATGTGAACCATGGGACATGATACATGAGACGTGAGACGTAGGACGTGGAACGTAAGACGTGAGAAGTAGAACATGAGACGTAGTACGTTGGACATGAGATGATGTGTGACGTGAGGCGTGAGACATGAAACATGAGACATAAGACGTGAGACGTGGAACGTAAGACGTTGGACGTGATACGTTCGACGTGAGACGAAAAACATGAAACGAGAGACGTGAGACGCAGGAGGTGACACGCTGGAGGTGAGACGTGAGACTTGAGAGGTGAGAGGTGAGACGCGATACGTGAGATGTGAGACACAGAACGTGGGACGTGAGACATGAGACGTGAGACGTAGGACATTAGACGTAAGACGTGAGACGACGTGGAACGTGAGACATGAAATGTGAGACTTGGGACATGAAACATAAGACGTGGGACGTGGTACATGCGATGTGAAACGTGAAACGAGAGACGCGGGAGGTGAGACGTGGAACGTTGGACGTGAGACGATGTGGAACGTTGGACGTGAGACGATGTGGAACGTTGGACGTGAGAAGTGAGACATGAGACGTGAGACGTGAAACGTGGGATGTGAGACGACGTGACATGTGAGACGTGATACGTAAGACGTGTGACGTGTGACGTGTGGCGTGACACGTGCGACAAGAGACATGAGACGTGAAATGAGAGGCGTGACACGTGGGACGTGTGACGTGAAATGAGAGACGTGAGACGAGAGACGTGACACGTGGAACGTGAAACGCGGGATGTGGAACGTGGAACATGAGACGTGAGATGTAGGACGTGAGACAGTGGACATAGGATGTAAGACGTAGGATGTTGAACGTAAGACGTGAAACGTGAGATGTAAGACGTGAAATGTGGGACATGGTACGTAAGACGTGAGATGTGAGACGTGGGACGTGAGACATGTGACGATGTGGGACGTGACACGATGTGGGACGTGGGACGTGGGACGTGAGACGTGGGACATGAGACGTGAGACGAGAGATGTGAGACGTGAGACAAGAGACGTGTGACGTGAAACGAGAGACGTGAGACATGAGACGAGAGACGTGACACATGGGACGTGACACGTGAGACGTGAGACATGGAACTTGAGTCGTGGGACGTGAGTCGTGAGACATGAGACATGACACGTGGGACATGAGACATGCGACGTGATACGTGAGAGACGTGAGACGATGGACGTGACACATGGGACGTGACACGTGGGACTTGAGTCGTGGGACGTGGAATGTGAGACGTGAGACGTGTGACGTGGAACGTGGCATGTGAGACGTGAAACGTGGGACGTGAGATGTGGAACGTGAGACGTGGGACGTGAGACGTGAGACTTGAGACGTGAGACATGAGTCGTGAGACATGAGACATGACACGTGGAACGTGGGACATGCAACGTGACACGTGAGAGATGTGGAACGTGAGACGTGAGACGTGCGACGTGTGAGGTGAGACGTGCGACGTGCGACGTGAAACGTCCGTAAACACTAAACCTTGAAATTTATATTCATAAACTTTAAAGCTTAAAATTTAATTGAAAATTTTAGAAGTTTAATTAAAGAATTGTTAATGTATCCATCAATTTGTACCAACAAATTTAAATTATACTCTTGTAAAAAAATGTATTAATAAAAAGATATTAAATACATATGAAATTGAAAGAATGAAAATATGAGGGTAAAAGTAATAATTAATGTTTATTTAACACATAAAAATAAAAATTACGAGGATAACAACAATAATTTATATTTATTGAACTCTTAAATGAGCGGAAGGAAATAGAGAATGATCTGAAAAGTTAAACTAAGGATTGGCAAAAAATCTAATTTTCATTATTCAATCCATTTTTGCTATGATCCAATCTATTTAATATCCATTTTATTAAAAATTCAATCCATTTTATTGGATTTGGATATCAATCTGATCTACATTTTATATATTTTATGGATTGTATATGCATACTCTAAATCTATATTTTCAAAATGGATAATCCAAAATATCCAATCCAAATTTTCAATTTATATTTTTGGTTAGGTTAGGCTAAAGGTTGAGACGGACTAGCCCAAATTTACTCGTATTTGATTGAGTTGGCGTGATCCTATACAAAATTTGGCTGAATTAGGTCAAATTCTGTCAAGCCGGTCCGATTGAAATTTGGCTCAACTGGTCCTGGATAAAATTTGGAAGTATTCAGTTGAGTTCACCCCAACCAAAATTTGACTGCATTGGGCTGAGTCGACCTAGACAAAATTTGACTATATTCGGCCGAGACAACCTCGACCAAAATTTGGTTGTATTTAGCCTAGTTGGTTCTATTCAAAATTCGGTCGAATTCAATCAAGTTGGTCCTGATTGAGATTTGGTCGAGTCAGCCCGGGCCCAAATTTGGTCGTATTTGACTGAGACGGTCTATGATGAAATTTGATCGTATTCAAATGAGTCAGTCGCGATCGAAATTTGGCCATATTCAACTGAGTCGGCCACGACCGAAATTTGGCCGAATTCAGTCGAGTCGACTCCAGTCAAAATTCGATCGTGTTGACTTCGACAAAAATTTGACCGAGTTGGTCCTGACCTGAATTTGGTCGTATTCGCCAGAGTCGATCGCGACCGAAATTTGGTCATATTTAGGCGAGTCGGTCCTAACCTAAATTTGGCCAAATTCAGTCGAGTTGGTCATGACCAAAATTTGGTCGAGTCGGCACTAGCCCAAATTTAGCCGTATTCGGTCGAGTAAGTCCTGAATGAAATTTGACTATATTCAACTTAGTCAGCTGTGATCGAAAATTGGCCATGTTCAATCAACTCGATCCCAACCGACGAATTTAGTGGAGTTAACCCTGACCGAAATTTGAATGATCAGGCTCTGGCCCAAATGTGGTCATATTTGGCCAAGTCGGCTCTGGCCAAAATCTGGTCGTATTAGGCAAAATCGGCTATGGTCGAAATTCAGTCGAATCCAATCAAGTCGATCTCGACTGAAATTTTGTCAAGTCGACCTTGGCCCAAATTTGGTCACGTCGTCCCCGACCGAAATTCGTTCGAAAGTCATCCAAGTTCATCCCATGCTGAAATTTGGCCTCGTTGGCCCCGACAAAAAATCTGTCAAATTCTATGGTGTCAGCCCTATGGACACAAGTTTTAAAAAATTTAATTTGAATTTATTTTTTGAAAAATGGATTTTGGATTTTGAACTTGATCCAAATATTTAGATTTGGATTTAAACTTGATCTAAATATTTGGATCTGGATTTTTAAAAAATTCAATATACTTTTTTTGAAAAAAAAAAGATTTCGATCGAAAATCTAATCCAATTATTTGGATCCAAAATGGATGTGGATTGGATCATTAAAAATCCAATACATGATCACCCTTATCCCAAGAATTTTCACTCAAAATCGAACCATCACAAGAATTTCCATTTTATAACTGGTTTTCCCTTCTGATTAACTTGATTCTTTTTATTCTTAGAGAAGTAGTCAAGTTCACAGTTTGACCTTCCTCCATTAGCAACCTTTCCTCTTATTAAACACACATGGATAAGCAATTTTAAAATGAGCATATTGATGAGGCAAAATATACAAAATATAATGTACCAGAAGGGAATCATACATGATAACCTCTAAGGTCTTTAGTTGAGTCACATGTCCCTTATGTTCATGATTGATCATGCACTTCCTTTTTCCCAATGAGCGTTAAGGATAAAAAATACATGATAATAGTGTTGGTAAGAGATTTATCAGATGTGATGAATTATTCATCAATAACCTTTAGCAAATCTCTCAAATTGTCATGCTGATCAACATAACCCCGAATACGAGTAGAAAAGTTGGTCTTTATTAATGTCACAAAGAAACAATTTAACTTCTTCTACTTTTCATAGAGATCAACAACATCTGGAGTGTTGGTCTTAGCAATAACGATGTTTTTAGTTCTCTAATAATGTCCATCCAATCCAGATGGGAAAGAATTTTCTCCTTCCAAAATAAATAATAATATTCACGTATATAAATTAATCATACAACATGTAATTTATATTAACATATATTACGTACAAAATATATATAACACACAAAACATTATAGTACGTACAAAAACGTATACTACCTACATACATGACCTTATAGTACGTACAAAAACATACATAACATACAAAATCTTATAATATGTACAAAACATATTTTATGTACAAAACCTCATAGAATGTAGAAAACATTATAGTACGTAGAAAACATTATAGTACGATTTTCTTCAATTTTATATGAAGGAAGTCTTTTATAAACAAGATTTAAAAGGAGCAATCATACGTCAATCCTTAATGAACTCATACAGTAATTCAAACAAAAGGCATTACTTAACAATGAGTAATGTCTTGCATTACATGAGTACACAAAACAAATCTCGGATTCCTATAACGATTTTGACAAAGCCTCGAAGGGTTGTGATACAGATGCTCTGAGATCTTTTATACCCATAACCGTAAAGCCCAACACTGGGTTAGGGTCCTCATCAAAGGGACACATTCAACGTCGATAATATTATGTTTGAATCATGTTTTGCAATACATTAGTACACAAACAAATCAAAGACATTACTTAACTCTCACACCATAAAATATTTCACCTTATATATATATATATATATATATATATATATATATATATACTCCTCGTTACTTTAACTAAATCAAAGGTATATTTTTAATTCATCTTCAACCTCAAAATAATTAGCACACCCACTATCCAAAATGGTATTAATTGCCATAAGCAAGTAGCAACGTTTTGCATTACATAAGTACGCAAAACAAATCTCAGTTTCTGGATTCTTAGAGCGATTCCGACAAAACCTCAAAGGGTCGCAATGTGATGCTCTGAAATCTTTTGTACCCATAACAACAAAGTCCAATAGTGAGTTAGCATCACCTCATCAAAGTGACACCTCCAACGTCGATAATATTATGTTCGATATCAAACACAGGAAAGACACAAATAATGAATCATAACCATGACAAATTAAAAAACAAGACAAATATATTTAACCTTAGTCTGATACCAAATGTAAAACTAATGCGGAAGAAGCATTAAGGACTAACATTCAACCATTGCCACTATCATGAGAATCCTTTAATGTGCTTTTTCATTTCAAGCCCTCACTCTCTTACTTTGATAGTATAGTGTACGGTAGAAGAGAGCAGATTTGATGACCTAAAGCACATACGACATGTGAAACTTACGTAATTCTCTGCTTATCACACAGTAATTGTCATAATAAATTGTTGTCAACTCTATAATATTAGTATCATAAACTATACAACAACTACAGAGTAATTAACAAATGGACCATATCTATAAAATTAATTGACGATGTGAATATCTCATATTATTTCACATATCACATACTTGAAAATTTATTTTTGAACCGTTTCTACAAATTATATTTTCTCAAAAACATCTAAATATTAATTTTGTCTCTATTTTCAATAAGTTTGTTAAATTCAGTTCTAATATATTTTTTTAATCTGATCCAATTTTTATAGACATTTTTTTTTAAAATTGAAAAATTAAAAAATTAAAATTTAAAACTAGTTAAAAAAATCCACAAAATACCTATAGCCGCCATTATTCATTATTTGTTAGATTGAAATATCGTTAATAAAAATTAATAATTTTAAAAAAAATTATCGAATATTAAGATTAAATTGTAAAAAAAATAGAATCAAATTAAAAAAACTAAATAAAAGTTAGACCAAATGAATATTTAAACTTAAAAAAAAAAGTGATTTTCATATTTTTTGGTTGTTTGAATATTGGTTTATCTGTCTTGTTGACTTTGCTGTGTATCTTTATTTTTCAATTTGCATTTTATATTTTAAACTCATATAAAAAATATTAAAAATTACATATAATTTAGTATGTATCATCTGTTAATCAATTTAAATGATTTTTTATATTACAAAATTTAGGAAATGTTAGTATATTTTATTTCACTTACGATAGTGAAATACTATATGAGTAACAAATTTCCAACCTATACACTACGTGAGGACACATTAATTCCTTGCATATCTTTCTACTTGAATTACTTATCTTTGCTTCCTTACACCCTAGCATCTACCACCATCTCCTCTCTTAGAGCAAGAAATTTGGTCCCATCCATTATATATTCCATTTTTTTTTTCAACCAACTTATATACGGTACAAATGAAGTGTTCTACCATGTTATATTGTTTTTTTTTTTCTAAAAGTAAAACTTTTTTTTTTTTAACTCAAGAAAATTGGATTTTTATCATGATTTTGCGAAAACTTTGGTAAAAACCATTCTCGGCAGCATGATTTCTTGATAATTTATAATTAAATCAAACAAAAAAGATATGTTTATTCAACTTCCGATTTAAAAAGAATAATTGAAAAGAACTTTGTACCAATTATATCCTAATAGTAACTTCATGACTCCTTCCTTTCCCTCTATCTATCCATCTATATCTATATATATCTATATCTATATCTCTCTCTCTCTCTATATATATATATATATATATATATATATATATATATATATATATATTTATATTTAT